>ERZ773197.970-NODE-970-length-21168-cov-20.884384_pt1 | contig 21168 bp, 14 predicted proteins | sample MGYA00580999_ERZ773197 | MGnify/ENA primary metagenome ERZ773197 (study PRJEB29015, sample SAMEA2738166) | human oral metagenome | biome: human oral; feature: human-associated habitat; material: saliva | place: China | collected 2185 ...
ATCGTATTAGAAGGTATCTTATGAAATACATTATCAATCATTCAAACGACACTGCTTTTAATATTGCTTTAGAGGAGTACGCTTTTAAACATCTTCTTGATGAAGATCAAATCTTCCTTCTTTGGATCAACAAACCATCTATTATTGTAGGACGTCACCAAAATACGATTGAAGAAATTAACCGTGATTATGTTCGTGAAAATGGAATTGAAGTAGTGCGTCGTATCAGTGGTGGTGGAGCTGTTTACCATGATTTGAACAACCTTAACTATACCATCATTTCAAAAGAAGATGAAAACAAGGCCTTTGACTTCAAGAGTTTTTCAACTCCAGTGATTAATACCTTGGCTCAACTTGGTGTTAAAGCTGAATTTACAGGTCGTAATGACTTGGAAATCGATGGTAAGAAATTCTGTGGTAATGCCCAAGCCTATATCAACGGACGTATCATGCACCATGGTTGTCTTCTCTTTGACGTGGATTTGTCAGTCCTTGCTAACGCGCTTAAAGTATCTAAGGACAAATTTGAGTCTAAAGGTGTTAAATCAGTTCGTGCTCGTGTAACTAATATTATCGATGAATTGCCAGAAAAGATCACTGTTGAAGAGTTCCGTGACCTACTTTTGGAATACATGAAAAAAGAATACCCAGAAATGACAGAGTATGTGTTCTCAGATGAAGAATTGGCTGAAATCAATCGTATCAAGGAAACCAAGTTCGGAACTTGGGACTGGAATTATGGGAAATCACCTGAATACAATGTCCGTCGTGGAACTAAATTCCCAAGTGGTAAAGTTGAAATTTTTGCTAACGTTATCGAGTCAAAGATTCAAGACATTAAGATTTATGGTGACTTCTTCGGCATAGAAGATGTAGCAGCTGTAGAAGATGTCCTTCGTGGTGTTAAATACGAACGCGAAGATGTTCTTAAAGCCCTTCAAACCATTAACTTAGGTCGTTATTTCGCAGGAATTACTGCTGAAGAAATTGCTGAGGCTGTTGTAGAATAAAGAAAAAGAAGTTGGAATTCCCAACTTCTTTATTTTGGAATTTTATTTACATAATTTATATTATGTTAGAAATCATAAGCTATCCAGGGCATTTTTTTGTTCGTCATTAACAATATGGGTATACAAGTCAGTTACCTGTGTACTAGAATGTCCTAGCTGCTGGCTGACCAAAACTTGGGATTTGGTAGCATCATAGAGACGGGTTGCAAGAGTATGGCGCAGTTTGTGGGGGGTTACGCGGACTTTGAAGTCTTCAGAATACTTGGCCACCATCTTTTCAACACTAGAAGCATCGATCCGGTTTGGGACACCTCGATACAAGGTTAAGAAGAGGGCTGTATCGGTCTTCTCTGTCTTATAACGTTTGTCTCGAATGGCGAGATATTGCTCTAAATAAGGCTTAGCAAAGGCAGCGACATTAACCGAGTCACGTTTTCCACCTTTTCGAGTGACGTCAATCACCATCATCTTAAGATTGAGATCTCGAAGATCCAGGTTAACTGCTTCAGAGAGACGGACACCAGAGGCAAGAAGAATTGCGATAATGGCTAAATCTCGCTCTTTATTCTTATTAAAGGAAGATAAGGCACGATTTGAAAGTGTTTTAGGGTATTCCTGGTCGATATAGTTCAGAAAATCTTCTGTCTCATCACCTAAAAAGAGCTTTTGCTTGATATTTTCAGCCCGAGCAGCTAAGGTTTCTTTCTTTTTCTTGGTTGCAACCTTCTTCATGACATTACGGTAGAAATAAGGTTCCCCTTGCTCGTTTTCAACTTCCTCAGTCAAATACTTATAAAGACTAGAAAGTGCAGAAAGGGTACGGTTAATGGTTGTTTGAGAAACCCCATTTTTAGTCGTATTGGCATTGAGCAGAGGACGTTCACGCAAGTAAAGAATAAAGGATTCCATGTCTTTCTTAGTCATGTGCTCCAGAACCTCTAAAGGGATATTGGCCATGGTGTCAGCATCTGATATACCAGATTCCAAGACCCATGTAAAAAATCGATCGTATTCTTTTAAGTATTCGTACAAGGTCGTAAAACTGTAGGGAACGGCCAGTTTCGATTGATAGTATTCCAATACATACCAAGGCATGACTTGTTTGAGTTTATCGATTCGTTCTAATAAGATCTCACGTTTCATGTTTTTCTCCAAATCTTTCTATACTAGTAGTATAGCATAGCTAGATATATTTTTCAAGAAAATTATAGTTTTTCGGAAAGATGTTATAGGGGATATGTACGTTAACAAAAATTTTTTTTGGAGAAAAAAATGTACTTTATTCCCGTGAATACTAAATCTTTCGTATACTTAAATTCTGTACATTATCTACTTGAAAACTAAAAATACATTTTTTAAAAATAATGTACATTATAAAAATCTATGATAAAAAAACAAGTTCAAATTTGAACCTGTTTTTTAAATTTTCCTATAAGAAACAAAATGTTCTCTTTTTCGTCTGCGCCCTTTACAAAACATACACGGCTCAATAGATCGTTTTACATTTGCAATCTTATCTACGATAGCCATTCTATAACGATGCTCTGGATTGTTCTTACAAATCCACCAAAATCTTAATTTCGTACTATTTGTAATTCTTTCTGGATCTCCTAGAATAAGATTATTAAGGTAGTCCCACTCATTCATTAAATCTTCAAAAGAGATATTATCTTGTCTTTCTTTTAATTCTGCACAAAATGGGCACATTTCTTTAAGATCTTTTGTCTCAGAACTTAAATACTTATTTAATATAATGCTGAAGCGCTCATGAAATTCAAAGTTACATTCTTTGCAGCGCCATAAATAGAACCTTTTTTCAGTTAATAATGGAACAAAACTATCTATTGAGACTTTATTATTTGGTGCCCACAATGTTGCTAGTTCAGGGTACAAATAATCAAATGTATTATAACCCTTCAGGGGCTTCTCATTGTTGCAGTAAGGACAACATTGAGAAACTTCTCTTCGAATTGGGATAGAACATAGATATGTCCCGTGACACTTTGAACAATCCCACCAATATTTTTTGGTCTCAATCGTTGTCTGAGCTAAATGAATAGGAATTTTATTTTTATCACTCCATTCTTTGATGAGTTTTGGTTCTTTAAGGAAAATATTATTTTTAAATACCTCAGTCCTCCAATCACATTGATTAGGACATGTTTGAAAGTTTTGATTTTCTAAATCAGTTCGACTGATCATTTCGGCTAGGCTACATTGAAAGTCGATTTCACAACAAGGACAAACCCAACTAACTACATCCTTTGACTTAAACCAATATTCAGAAAAATCTCTTTCATTACTGAGATCCCAAAATTCCTTCAAATAGGGATGTGTTTCATTTAGTGTATTAAAATCCTGAAGTTTTTCTCTATTTGAACAAAATGGACAGGATCTATCTGTTTTTTCAAATGGTGAGCATGAATACTCTCCGTTACAATTCGTACATTCCCATAATACATGAACATTAGATAATGCATCCACTTGATTAGGTGTAATATTGTTCCTTTCAGACCACTCCTTGAGCATGGGAGATTTTAAAAAAGATAGAGGAGAAACCTCAAAGTCTTCATCCAACAACTCTTCAAACGTAGAATGACACTCCAAACAGTAATGACCACTTCTTTTAATTCGGTTCAATAATCTATCAATAGATAATTCAAATTTGCAATGGCATTTATCACATTCCCAATGGATAGGTACTGTTATATTGCAACTCAGCTTCAGTTCGTTAAATTTAAATTTGTTTAAATGATCGCTATAGATTTTAGCTAAATTTGGATAAACTGATTTGTAATCGCAATGATAGGTAGTTTCATTGCAGCCAAAATGAAATAAATCCCCACTTGTTAGTTGGAATAACCTTTTATTTGTCGCAGAATCTTTCCAACTTAATTGACACGTCGGACATTTAAAATTGAATTTTCTTTTACTATTGAACGGCAAAGTAAGAAGTTTCTCATCTAATTCTTCATCTTGCTCTATGCTGTAGTTTATATAATTTCTGAAATCAGGATAAACCTGAAGAACACTCTCATTTTCATCAATGGAACGTTCACCTAATCCACAATGGGAGCAACACCTTAGATATTCATAACTGTCAAGCTGCACATCAATGATTTTTGCTTCCCAATGGTGTTGACAATAAGGGCAAGACCAATAGGCGTATTTTAAGCTATTTGACGACAATTTTTGGGGGTCAAGCACATTTCGTTTTTGATCCCAGTACATGTAAATAGCTGGATTATCTTTAACTTTCTTGTTCATTTCTTTCCTCATTTATAATTAGTTTTGCTGTCCAGTAAGTTTTTAATAGAAACCACTTTAGTTGATTTTTGAGGATTTTCTTGTTCAATAAGACCACCAGAATGAAAATTTATTTCTGAATCAGAGGTAATGATATTGTCTGCTAGGAAATCCTCACTGATAACCTTTTGAGAATATTTTAACAATCCCTCTTCTTTTAAAAGCTCATTCGCAATTTCTGGATAGACACTTGTTTTGATTATTTGTAATAGTTTTTGATTCTCATCAATCAACTCATTTTCTCTTTGTAGCTTCTGTTTTAAATCTTCATTAGTTGACTGTAGTTCAGAATTTAAGCCACGTAACTTATCTGCTTCTTGTTTATAGCTAGCCGCAATGTTTGCTATCTTCTTATAGTATTGGCTAATTTCCACCAATGCTCTTTTCATAGCGCCTGGAGCACGATTTTTTGCCATAAAATTTTCAACATCTATGGTCTTGTAAGTAATCACAGCCTCATAATTTTCATCTTGGTATTTAATTTCACTTTCTTTTAAAAAATCCCTAAATCTTTTATTACGTCTAATAGTTGTATCCGCAACATTTTGATATCCATGATTCCTAACATAGTCACCAAACCGAGGAATTTTTACCAAGCTTAAATCACAGGAACACTGGGAAATTAAATACTGTTCAAACAAATGAATCAATTCATCATCAGAAATTGATTTCTTTCTAGCCATTAGACTTGTTCTCCTCTAAAGATAGTTGTTTAGCATTTAAGTAATCTTGATAGGTATTGCTAACTGTTTTTAATTTCAATAAAGCTTCTCCAATATCTTCAATATGACCTTTCCCTTGTCTAACTTTTCTAATCGCTTCATTTACAATCATAGCTTTTTCATCAACTGACTTTTTAAATGTTTTATCCATTGAAAAATAATCTTTACCTGCTTTACGGTAAAAAGGGCAGCTCGTACAAGCACCTAGTTCTGCATGATCACTAATAACCTTCAAACAATCTGAATAATCACCTTTCGCAAAGCGGGGTGAGTAACACCGTCCTTTATTTTCTAAAGTGATGTATTGTCCTTGTGCTGTATAAAATGGCTGTCTCTTACTAATGGCGTAATTCGTATTTTTACTCGTTAGTTTACGATACATTTGATAACTACGACATTCAATAAATTGGCTTAAATTTGAAAAATAGTGAGATGAAGTTGTCACATCTTCATGACCAGCTAAAAGCATAGCTGTAACAGGACTAGCCCCTTCTGCAATTAAATTGATCATTGCAATGTGTCTCGTATCCCCAATATGAATCAAGTTAATCTCGTTTTCATCTAATCTAGCTGGAAAACTAAAATAATTAACTTGATAACCGTATTTTTGAGAAATAATCTCATTAAAAAAATACCTCAAAATAGTATTGAGATTAGTGTAAGTTAAAAATCGGTTATTAACACCTGTTCGACGACCCCAACGGTTATAATGGGGATCAGTCACAAATAATGTATCTAATTTAGTAGAACGATCATTTTCAGTAAGTTTGAGGTAAGTCTTTATTTCAGAAGCTAATGAATTAGTAATCTCATAAGTATTCAAAATATAATCTTCAGAAATTTTATGTGCAACAAGTCGATCCCTTCCTTTGATTACATTTCTCCTTAATGTAAGAAAATATTTTCCATCTTTCTCGGTCAAACAGTTTCTTTGTATTAAAAGAAATTCTCTTGGCCTTAAAGGTAAAATCGCTGTAATCTGCCACCAGAGATACAATGGATAATAAAATAGACGTTCTTTCTTAGATAATGTTTGAGACCAATAATCATTTAAAATGTCATTAAAAGTAAAATAGGATTGAAATTGCGCTAATTGTCTTTGCTGTTTTGACTTCTGCTTTTTTTGTAGGTTTATAGTTAATTTATTATCTAATTCCTCTAATAGTTGATTTAGTTGACTATCATCTGAACAGGGAAGGTTTGAGAAAAAGTCAATGCATAAACCAGGAAATATTACAGAGATATTTTTTAAATCTAAAAACGTATCTTTGGTTGTGTTTTTAATGATACGTTTAATATCTCTTAGAAATAGCTGCAAAGTTTCTAAAACATGCTGTTTCATTGAGAAAACAATAAAACTTTTTAAGTAATCGATAAATTCCTTATAAGGCAACTGAAAAATTGATTGATAAAATCTCCTATATTGAAACTCAGGAATGTTAAAAAATAGGCTCATATTTGCATATTCATTTGTAGTTTCCCATTTCTTATGATCAAAATCGTAACTTAGAATAATTCCTTTATAAAAATAGTCATCGAAAACTTCTTTTGCTCGCAGAACACAATCACGGTCAAAAGGTTCAAAATAATTTTCAATTTTAAAAAGTTTAGCTTGTTTGTTCAATTTATTAACTCCTTTATTATTTCTTCGTAATCATGCAATACGTCATCTCCATATTGCTCGCATAAAGCTTGCAACATTTCAGTTAAACAAGGTTTTATTTGTTCTTCTAAAATACTCCGAATTTTACCTTTTTCTAAATCAGAACGAACTTTAGAGTATTGTTTGTTCAAACGGTTGAATTCTCCTACTAATAACAATAAAGTAGATTTCGTTTGTAGTTCAAATTGACAACCTATGCAATGCTGTCTATCGTCATATGGACAAATCTTTCCAAGCGCAGACAAAAGACACATGCTTTCACCTTGTTTCGAAAAAGCTTCACCGTTTCCTATACGATGACAAATAGTAAGAAGTTGATTAGGCTCTACTTCTTCTTCTACCAAAATTTTTAATGCCTTTTGCGATTTTACTTCTGCCTGAATGCTTAAAGCCAATGTTTTTTCAATCTCATTTGGTGTCAAATCTAACTGTTTAATCATCTGAGTCTGTTGACTAGGGCTTAATTCTTTATACTTTCCTCTAGTAACAATCGTCAGGAGCATTGATGGAATCATAGATAAAACACCTCGTTCAAATAGTTCTCTCGCAACCATTTCTGGTTTAAGCTGGCTTAGTTGGGCATCTTTTAGGTACGTTGTTGTGGTTTGAGCAAATTCATCGAATGAACCTTTATGGCTGCGGGCTAATGCAGCTAAAAAATAGCCTTTAATATTTAACTCAGATTTTTCTTGTAAAACATCATCTGCTAACATGGCAACGGTTTGAAGATAGGATTTATTCGCAGATCTAGAACTAAAATTCCTTTCAAGAAACAAGTCTCCAATTTCTTTCCCCATATATCGACTAATTCGTTTATATTCTTTTATTTGTCGAATTAAAGGTTCATTATTATTATCTTTTTTCAACTGATAATGAGCTTCACAGATAGCCAACAATGTTCCAATCAATACCTGACAACTTTCAGGGACTTGAAATTTAATTTGACTAATATTTTTAGTTCCCTTTGTTTTGTTTGGAGTAATATTTAAATAAGTTAAACGAGTTGTAATACTTAAAAGAGTTCTTCTTGCCTCACTGCTGCTCCAATTCCCACTTCTAACTGATTTTAGAACTTCTTTCGGTGTTCTAGGAAGTTGTGGATGCCCAAGTTGTTCTAAATCTGTTCCACGTAGCGCACATATAAAATGAAGTGCTAGAAATAGCCATGTATCTGCGTAGTCTTTTGAGATTGCTGCTTTATAAAGCATATCTTCTTTTCTAATGTAATCGTCATTAAAAAGAAAATACAGTAATTCTAAATATTCGTCTAACTCATAAGCGTTAGTCTCCTGTTCTAATGTGTATCGAGGTGTAAATTCATATCTTTTGTGATAGTTACATCTCGTTTTATTCATTAACCACTTTAAAAAATCAATAAAAACTTCGCCTTTTTGCTTTTCAAGTGCATATACTGCTTCTTCAACCAACAATTCAATCTCATTATCATTACAGAGAAATAAATCTCTTTTTAGATAATAAGCAAGAAAATCTTGAACATAAAACATGTTTTCCTTAGATAAGTTGCTATCTTCTGAGTATTGCTGAAAATATTTATAAGTTAATGGGAATTTTTGTTTAAATATAGGCTGAATTCCTGCTAAACCAGTTGGTCCAAGAAGATAATTGGTTATTTTTTCTATTAATAATTGAGCATCTTTATCTGAGATAGAATAGTTATCCAAATCAATCTCTATGTTAAACCAATTGTTATCAACTAAAAACTTACTAATTTTGCCTTTATACTGTGTATCGTTTTTTCCGAGTTCACTTAACAGATTTTCGATCAAAGATTTAATTGAATAAGTCATACATTACCTTTCTAACTTATCACCAAAAAGTTCATTTGCTCGCCAATTCATATAATCAAAAACACCATTATTAACTTGACCATATTGTTTTGCGATTTCACCTTTATTTTGTAGATAAACCCAAGCACTCTCAGGCGATTTATCACCCCTTGCGGACATAAGTTCACTGATTTCAGAAACCCCAGATAAGACTAACTGTGTCGTGTACCAGTGTCTGAAAATATGTGGGGAAATATTATGCTCCTGCAAAAGCTGCCCAAAAAAGACAACCTCTGCATCATCGGATTTTAAGAAGATTGGGATCATTTCTTCGCGAATAATCTTACGAAATCGTTGATAGTATACATCGTATGACAATGCTTTTCCTCGTCTATTAAGATTTAATGGCCCATAGTCCTTCTCATACTTCTTACCTTCCAGATAAGTCATATAGTCATTGTAGGTGTCTAAAAAGACCTCTAAGAAGATATAAGGTACTGCTTGAAGTCTTTCCTTTTTAATACGTCCAGTCGGCTTTAAATCGCTTCTAAGAGGTATTTCTTTTCGTAAGTCAATTTCAATCTTAAATACTTGGCCATCACTTTGGTGGAATAAAATACCTGGTCCTAGAGGACTATCTTCACGTCTTACGTTGCATGCTTCTGATGGTCTTAAGCCCACAAAGGCTCCTAAGGCTACAACCATAAGTAGATCTTTATGATAGTGTGCAATGTGAGAAAATAACATCTCAAAGGCGCTATTTGGCATATCACGAAAAATAGCTTTCTCGGTGTTGCTGTCATCTACGTAGATTTCAAAATTTGGTTCTTTACGCTTTACAACTCGTCCTCTACTATTCGTAAAAGTTGTCGTAGAATACAATTCTTCTGCTTTTAACTTAGTCTTTCCCTCTCGCTCACTTAAATAAAGAGTTAAGAAGTCAAGAACTGCATTTATGCATTTTTCAACTGTGCTTTTCTTTCTTTTGCTGCTATCTCCTGGTAACTGAGATAATCCATAAAGCGTAAAAAACTCTCTAACCATTTCAAGTGTAAGTTGATCTACACTTTTAAGTTCAAGAGTACCAAATATAAAATTAAGAAACTTAACAACGTAAGAAAAGCGCTTATTCCCATCATCTGAGATCGACTTGATTCTTGAAGTAGATTTAACATAACGATGAAAATCAGTAAATTGTAGATTGCCGTCATCGTGCTTCAGAACAATAAATTGCTTTGTCACAATGTTGTTATCACCTAAAACCAGCGAATGTTTATAAACTACAAATTTCATTAATTCTCCTTGTTTATTATAACTTAAGGTTCTGACTAGGTTTTAGGATGTCAATACGCAAAAAAACGACCAAATCAGTACTGTTCTCCTTTGAGCTCTAAACTGCAAAAAGGAAATATCGATGAGTACTTTCATTGATCGTTATTATTATTTAAATTAATTCAATAACAAAAGTAACTTCATCTAAGTAATAAGAGCAATTAACTAGCTCAGCTACAACGACAGCCACAGCAACCCCCCTTCTATACAATGAGAGGAATAACCACCGTGGCTATCTATTTACTTTTTTTCTTTTACTTTTGTAAGTTACTTTTGTTATTTTTACTTTTTTTGTATTATATCATATTTTGATTGAATAGTCATCTGAGATAGTGATTTAAAAAAATATGAATACTATTAAGCCTTATTAAACAAAGTGTTAGAAATTTAAGGTTAATGATAATATCAAAAAAAAACGGCCCCCATCTGGGAATCGTTTTTTTTAGAACAAGTTCATCCTAATATTACCGCCAAATTTTGGCTTATTAAGAGCAATTTGAGCTAATTGATTAAGAGTTTGCTCGCTATTCTCTTTGTTGTAAAATTTAAGCCCTTTGATAATAACATCGTCTACTTCATCCTCGAAAACTAAATCGTCTTGATGCTCAGTAATATAGGAAAGAAGTTCTTCTTTCCACTTATCTTTTTCTACTAATTGCTCACCTTTAGGTTCAATGAAAATTTGAAGGTAATAGTCTGCGTTTTGAAGAAGTAAGATAAAGTCTGGTTGAAAACCTGAAAAATTGATTTCTCTTGGATTTTCTTCGAATTGATGCAGTTTTAAGTATTCAACTTTATCTGTCCCTTTAAGCATATTTTCATCCATACGAATTAGAAAAACATTTCCATATTTTTCTCTTAGTTCATCAATATGATTGGCAATAGCATTAACTAGGTTTTCTTCGTTCCTATTGATTATAGCTGATTGATAAGCAAAAAAGTCAAATTTTTCAAATGGAATATTAGATACCTTTTGTTCGATAAATGAAATACTTTGTTTAGCAGTATCATAGTTTGGTACTCGTTTACGATAATCGGTTAGATATTCTGAAATAGGATATCCAACAAAACGATTCGTTCCCCTCTCTTTTCGATATCCAGCTTTTATTTTAGAAGCGAGTACATTTAAAAAGTTATCAACAATTTTTAGTTTCTCAATAGCTGAAAAATCTTCAACGATAGTTTCCTTCTCTGTTGTAACAGATAGTACAAGGTTCGACAAGTCTAGCCAATTTTCACCCCAAAAATCATCCATAGATTTAAGATTTGGAAGATATTTTCTCAGATTGTCAAATCGGTAAAAATTAGAACGATTGACTGCTTTTTTAAAGTATCTAATATCAATATCTCTTAATTGGGATATTTTTGATTCTACTTCTTCTGCTGCAAGGTAAGTTGTTTCGTATGTTGATTTGAAATAAGGTACGTTAGCTATCTTAGATATATCAATTCCATAAGAACCTAAATTTACATAATGTTCATCAGGAATTTCCTCGGTTTCATTATAGTAAAGTTTACCTGTTTTATAAATTTGAGTTTTCTTGAACGATGGCTTCAATTTAATTTCAATTGGAGGATTTTTTTCATCTGTTCCAGTAACAAGGTTCATCTTATCGAGTGATGCCATTAAATTTATGATGTACTGTGGCTCGTTAAGAGTATGATAGTGTAATGTTTCCAACAAAAGACTTGCTGTCTCATCGGATTCGTCAAATCGTCTTTGATAAGAAATTTCTTGATTTAAGGGGAAAGGATTGTATCGTGCACCACGTCCAATCAACTGAGCTTCAGAATTAGTTGATTTAGCATCCCTTTTATCAGCTTTATTACCAAGATTGCTTATTCGAACGATGTCATATAGATTCAGTACATCCCAACCTTCTGTTAATTTTGCAACTGCAAACACAACACGGTAAAGATTACTTGGCGATTCTAAAGAATTGAGGGCTTGATATTGCCCTGTATCCAGCAATCCATTGGATCCGCTGTCTGTATCATTTGCATTTAGAATCCTGGTTGGCGAAAAACCGCGTTTAATTTCGCGCACAATGGTAGAAAAATCTTCTTGTTCCATGTAGTAACTATAAGCTAGCTGCAAGGTATGGCTTTGTTCCTCTGTTACGCTTTTTATTTGAGATAGAAGAAAATCTCTCAATGATTCGGCTGTTAGCTTTTCAATTATATTATTAAAAAGTCTATTTGCTTCGTGTGATGCATCAATCTTGTGTGATTTAAAAAGAATGACTGGTTTTATTTCAATTCCAAATTTTTCTAATGCATATCGTCTTCTATATTCGCTCAACAAAACAGTACTTAGCATATTATCTTCATTGGAATTACCTGTTTGGATTCGTCTGACATTTTTGGAATACCTATCTTTAATATATGTATCCAATGTATATCGATAAACAATCTTATCTCTATATTTTTGATAAATGGTTTCATCATCAAAGTCAAGAGTTGCTGTAAATTCTAACAATAAGTTGTCATTATGAGCATCAAGAAGTTCCAATAAACTCTTTTCCCACGAAGCTTTTTCTAATTCGATTTTTGTTTTCTTCTTAGTAGAAGCCGAATAATGGTGAGCTTCATCAGCAAGAATGATCATTTTTGTTTTTTTATAATCATTCAACGACATGATGTTTTCTGCTTGAGTAAATAATTCATTTGTTAATGTTTGAATAGAAACAAATTTGATGTTGATAGAATTTGAAAGTGGAAATTCTGGAAATCTTCCTGAAATCTGGTTAATAACGATATGCTCACCGTCAATTTCTAGGTCAGAATTGAAGAGAAACTTAGTAGAGTGAGTATTCGTAAGGTTATCAATTGTTTTACTCAAAACTCCATTCGTATTTACAGTGAACAGAAAGTTTTGATACCCTTTTTCTTTGTAGAGATAGAGTATTAAACCAGCCATCAAATCAGTCTTCCCAGATCCAGTTGCCATATTGAACATAAGCTGTCTTGGCTTTCGAAACTTGAAAGTATCTGATGTTTGAGTGTAGTGAAAATAGCGAATAGCTTCGCTCTGATAAGAGCGCGGTTCGTGTTTGAGATTTTCTATAATATAGTCTGGTAATTCCCAACCATGTTGCTCGTTCAAAATATCCATATCTAACTGTCTCAACTCATCAAAAAGTTCAAACGTTAGCTTCTTTTTCTTTGTGTTTTTAGGCATTACTACTCTCCATAAAAGCTCTTATTGAAAGCAATGTCTGATTCGGAAAGTTGTGATTGAATCATCTCATCTTCAATTTCAGAATAGTTGTAATATAACTGATTTTTATCAATAATTTTTACTAGAATTTTCTTCTGAGTATCAAAATCTTCACTCCAAATAGATTGATCAACTTCTTTTAAATCTACTCTGAAATCAAAATCAAGTGTGGATTTCATGTCATCAAAGATAGTTTTCAATTCATCAGAATTTTTAGAGTTGAGGACAGCATCAATAAAGGTTGAATTTTTGTTCATCAACTCAGCATAAATAAATGAACCCCCACCAGTCCAATTGACGTCTTTTGAGATACCACCTTGTTCGCCTGTAATCACCTTTTTCAAACGTTCAACAGAAATCGTCTTAATATAATCCATCTGTTCGATACCGATATATTGGCGGTTCATTTTGTGGGCGACAGCTGCAGTTGTGCCAGACCCCATAAAGAAATCAAGGACAAGATCGTTTTCAGAAGTTACTGCTCGAATAAAAAATGCTAACAGACTTTCTGGTTTAGAGTATGAAAAGTCAAAACCTAATTCATTCAAATGAGTTTTAGCATCCTCATTTGTGCCTACTCCAAAAATTTTTGATAAATAGCGTTCATCAATAAATTTTTCTGGGGCAACATTGCCTGCTTCTGCTTTTTGATAACGAATAGAAAATTTATCTGTTTTAATAACAAAGTCCCCTCCTTTTGAAACTTCGTTATCTAGATAGTCTTGTCCCCATTTAAACTTACCTGTCAATCGAATGGCATTTTTATTTTTACCATTTTCAATTATTAAATCGTCCTCAAGAAATACTGACGGTTTTTGCCCAGCAAAATGATGTCCATCTGGAATATTAAATCGAATAACTCCTGCCTTGAAACTAAGTGTCCCAATAGGATTACTTGAATTTAATAATGGTGCGTCTCCATTTTCTGCATCCTTACCAATCCAACGAACACTTGGGTCTTTCTTCTTTTCATAAGCATGGATATATTCTACACCGCTACGACTTTTTTTCCCAAGTGAGTCAGCGTTATCAGTATTCCGCCAAATAAAAGTTTCAACAAAATCATTCTTCGCAAAAACATCATCCATCAACACTTTTAAATAGGCTTGACCATCTTCTGCCATAGAAACAAGCAACACTCCACCGTCATCCAATAAATCTTTTGCAACTTCTAGTCTATTCTTCATAAATGTTAACCAAGTGGATAACTTAAAATTCGAATTATAAGGAAAGGTATCAGCGTCTTTTTTTTCCTCAAAATAGTACGGTGGGTCAATATAAATCAATTTCACCTTTCCAGCAAAACGTTTTTTCAAACTATGGAGTGCTAGAAGATTATTTCCTTTGATAATCAGATTATCAGTATTATTGATTTCTGATACAGGAGAGGAGCCATTTATATCATACTTCTTAACATTTTTGAAAATCTTTTCATCAAGAAGGACATCGATTTCCTCTCTAGCAACTATCTCATTTAAAAATGATTCTTCAGCATCTTCCTTCGATACATCATCTTTAGTCATACCTGCTTTTAAGATGCTATCTTTGTATGGGAAATTTAACACAACATCTGTTACTTCATCTAAGTAACGATTGTTTGTTGTAAGTCCTATTTTGTTGATATAACGTGTGTAAGAGTTTGACCAATATTCATCAACTTCAAGCATCTGAATGATATCGTTGATTTTCAAAATTGTCGCACCAGCAATATTCTCAGTAAATGCTTCATTTAGAATTGCGTTTGTCAAAATCTTTTCAACTAATTCAGTTTTATAATTATCCAAATCGGTTATAATAGCATCTTTCTTTAACAGTCCTTCAACGACATAGCGTTCATCAAAACTTTCTACCACTTCTCGAAGGGCTTGTTGAATCTTTGTTTCTAATTTTTGGCTCATGCAAATGCCTCACTTTCAATTACAATGAAAAAAACTTGTTTTTGAGATTCACAACAGACACAACTGATTATATAATCAGCGTATACTATGTTCGTGTTCATTTCATTCATTTCCTTTATTTTTTGATACATATATTATATCAAAATTCATAATTTTATTTAATTCTATCACTTCTCCATAATAGTTATCCTTCAACATAAACCTATTACCAAACAATTCGATAACAAAATCTCTCTTCATTTTCTTAACCAAAGTTTTTCGTTGATAATACTCTGAAATAAAGACACCAATAATACCTGATGTGATGACTGAGGTAATTATAGTATTGATAATATTCAATTTAAAACTTCCTTTCGCAACTTATTAATTACATTATATCATTAATTAATGATATCTTATTAAAGTGGATATTCAAATTTATGATAGAATAGTGTTATAAATATGAATTAGAGGTTATTGTGATGGAAAATCCTTGGAAAGATACTACTTCAGAAATATATAATGGGGAAGAGATAATCGTTGCTACTGCGGACCTGAAATATATTAAAAAACTATTAAATTCAAAAAAATATCCCCCAGTAGATAAAGTAGACAATGATGCTAATGAAAAAACAAAGAAAGCAGCAAAAGAAAAATATAAACTCCGACTAAATGTTTATCCGCAACATTTTGTTGGTGATATAGATAATGCAAAAATTATAATTTTAAGTTTAAATCCAGGATACAGCACAGAATATTATGATGCTTATAAAAACAGCACTAATTACGAACAAATTATTAAAAAAAATCTAGAAATGGAATGGCCATCCTTCCACGCATTTGAATTAGCAAATGAAAGTGATCTAGGATATTGGGGAAATAAAATGAAATGCTGGGTTGAAGGCTATGATAAAAAAGATAATGAAGAAATTATTGAATCTTTAAAAAAGATAACTGAAAATATTGCACTTGCTGAGTTCTTTCCCTACCATTCTAAATCTTATAATGGTATGTATGACAAATTAGGTAAAAGCACTTCCTCAAATAGTAATAGAAAAATAAAAGATTACCTTCCTACGCAAAAATTCCTCTTTGAAAAAATTAAAAAAAGAATCGATGACAAAAATGATGAAGTGATGATAATTCTTACTCGTTCCCTTGCAAAATGGTACGAAGCCATTGAAGGTTTACGAGATTATAAGAATTGTTATGAAGTTAATAACACTAGGAATTTTTCACTAAACCCAGCTCAGATATATAAAGTACATAGAGAGTCTGTAGAAGATGAATTAAGAAAAATAATTTCATAAAAAAGATACAAAAAAAGAAAAGACGATGCTAGTCCTTTCTCGATATCAGCATTCTATCTCACTATGGTTGATTCCAAAAGAGCTTTTCTTTTTGAATTCAATTATTTTTTTACTTATTAAACAAATTATACAGGGATAATTTTAACACAAACTACGTTAACAAATAGCTACCATTAGCAAATGAAGCTAAATCCAACGCTGTAGTCGAATTTGCAAATCCTATGATATTAGCGTTCAAATCAGCTTTATGAACATCAGAATCTTTGCAAATCGTAGCGATGTTACTCCTAATATGCTTCCACCTATATTTTTTATTTATTTCATTTACTAAAGTAATTGTAATCAAAATTATAGTGGCAACTTTATGTATTACTATTTTGTTGCCATTACTATCTGTCGTAGTATACAAAAATTTATCTTTCCATTCGTTGCGTATTATAGGCTTGGTTTGTAAATTGATATCAATGATATTGGCATTGTGAGCACAGACATTCCTTGCAAAGTTTAAACATTTAAGCCACGATAACAACTCTTTGAATGAACAATTATAAAATTTTGCTAGTTCATTTTGATTTTTTGTACTCATGATTTTTATTAAGTGAACTAGCTCACCAAACATTAAAATTTCAGTTGCAATCCAAATTGTTGGGAATCCTTCAGTATTCAAATTTCTTTTATCACCTAAATCTGAGAGGGACGATTTTTTTACCGTTTTAAGTAAATCCTTTTTAAAATAGAACTGTTTTTGCTCTAGTTCAAATTTTTTGTAATCTTTTTTATTTGCCCATTTATCAAATTCTAAATACCCATAGGCACCATATCTACTCCCCAAAATGAAAGAAATATTTCTTTTTATTGATACTTCTATTTTCTCGATGGCATGAAGAAGATTTATTCTTAAATTTTTGTTTTGATAATATCTTTTAACAATATCTTCAAATGTAATGTTGGAGTATTTCAATACAGGTACTTCACCGTACATTGTTATACTAGAATAAGGTCTAGCGAAATCTTTAAGCCTGTAATAACTAATGTGCTTAAGCTTTTCTAGCGCTTTAATTTTATTTGTTATAAAAACACCTCTTCTATAGAAGAGGTCAAGTTGGTCTTCGATTTTCAAAGATTTTGGTTCCATATATGCTCCCTAGGGTAAAATAAAAGCCCTCATGTCAGAACGTGTCTGCCTTAACGGAATGAGGGGATTGTCTTTACGTATTTATTGTACAATATCCAACAATAGTTGTCAAATCTCCACTCATGACACAACATGTAGTAATTTTCAATAAAAACCTTATGTTTATAAATAAAAAAATCAATATATTGTGTTTCGCTAAATCTTTGATAATAATAATTTTAATTTTTTTGTACTTTTTTAGTCTATCAAATATCTATCTTAGACTTTAATTTTTTTTAATATCCCATAATTTGGGTTCATCAGGAAAAATATAGTCATGTGTTTTAAAATATTGCTCTCTTACCACATCAATCCACTTATTTAGCATTTTTGCAGCTATTATAGAATCACCAGATGGATATACCATCAAAAGCAACCCCGTAAGTTGCGCTATTGTGATAGCAGAGTGTTCACCAGGTATTGTTAGTCCATAATCAGTATGTCCCACACTTATTTTTTCTTCCCCGTCCATTAGACCTAATCGATTAAATGTGCCTTGTGATGATGCATGTGTGACTTCATTAGAGATTCGATATGGTTGTTGCCATAATTCTGATGGGAAATTGGATTTTTTTCTGATATCGTCAAAACTTATATATTTCTTTTTAGGACTAAATTCACCGCAAGCCCTTGCCCATTCATAACGATCTTCTGTATTATGTGATGAAATATAAGCTTTAGCAACGTCCTCTCCATATTCTGAAATAAACGACGCAATAATATTTAATTCGTAGAGTGAACGCCATCTAGAATACGCACCATCAGCAAATCCATTTTTCATTAAAGTGATTATCTCTAAAAATTGTTGTAGACCTCTTCCGTGTATGTATTTTAAGGCTGTGTATTTATGAATAGATTTTTCTCTCTCATTGTTATCAATTTTATTTACATAATCAGAATAATCTTTTACAGATTCAAGAACCATCATATACATGGTCTCAGATGTAGCAAACGCATTAGACCACTTTTGCTCTATTCTTGCAATTATTTCTGTTTCCTCTCCTCTAAACAGTAACGTATTCTCATGCATTATCATCTTAGCATCGCTTACCATTTGATTTGAAGTGTCATTAATCATTTCTAGATATAATCCTGAAAAATCAGCCTTTTCATATTTTTCATAAAATTTATCAATTTCAGATTGATTTTTTAATTCTTTTACATGTTCTACGAGAATTTCTTTTAGTGTATCTTTAAAAAACTGTCCAAATTTATCGGCCATTATAGCTCCTACCTTTTTAATAGTTTATACATAGTATTTATTGCAATAATCTTCTAGTCTCAAAGAAAATAAATTAGAAAAACTTGTATTTTACGTTTAGAAATAGCGCATCATCTATCAATAATTATACCATCAACAAAATAAAAATCTATATCTTGCGTTCAATTGGAACTTAAATAAGCTTCAAAAAATGTACAATTGAACCGTCACTTCTTCTGCACCTGTTAGAGTAAAAAATTTACAAATCAATTTTTTAAATCAGATGATATGATGCACTATAAAACATACAAAACTCCACTCTAGAATAATGTACAAAACAAAAATAAAGTACACTTTTTAAATAATGTACTTTACACCATACACATGAAAAAGATTCGCCCTTCTAATTAGTTAGACAGACGATTTTTTAAATAAAATTCTTCTTTTGTTATGTACCATGTTCTCTTCTTCACCTTCCCAAAAAAGCAAACTCAATAAGGTCTTTAAATTCTTCTCTTTCTTCTGTTCCAGTGAGGTATAATTCACAGTTAAAGCCATTAAAATACACTACAGCTCTTTCAAAGTCATCGTATAACTGCCCTGATTCGTTTACTAAAATTTTAGGATCTAATAATTTATCAAGCAACAAATCAAAAGCATTGTTGTATTCCCATAAGGCTAAAGAACATTTATCGTCATGCAACCCAATAAAGTTTTCAATTTCTTTAGATGTTGGATATGATACACCAATCATCTCTTCTCGGTTTTTCAATAACCAGATGAATGCTTCATCCAAGCTTTGGTATTTCACTTTAGCCAACATAAACTTATCTAAAATTCGAACATTTAATTCAGAAATTGCTTTCTCACCCATTAACTTTTCTAGTGTTTTATAGCGAATAACTGGTGGTAGGTGAGAAAAAGCAGTTAGAACATTGGGGTCTGACAACACGGTAAGCTCGAATTTTGTAAAGTATTTTACAAATAAGAGTGAAAACAACTCAGACACTAGCTCTTCAGCTCTTAAATATTCTTCGTCAGAAGCTGGTTTGTTGACTTGTGTGTGGGCGTACTGGTTACATAACTCTGCAATCTCTTGCACAATTTTTGAAAAATCATCTCTAAAGGAAGCATCTAGTTTTTCCCATAACTTATACGTCCGTGGAAATTTTTTAGGATTAGGATGTGCTATTTCACCTAATGTCATCTTAGCTCCTTCACCTAAATTTAAAATTTTTCTCGAAATCAATTCCGTGAATTTGCGGATTAATACCAACTTACTACTAGTACTTACTCCACTATAATAGATATCTTTCACGAGTTCTATAATAACAACGCCATAATCTTGATTTTCAAATTCTGTAAACTGTTTTTGACTCATAACACTTATTCTCCTTAAAAATAAGAAAAGCATATAATCGTACAAGATCATATGCTTTTATATCGTTAATCTCCAGAGTTTGTCTCAATTTGAGCAATCATAACCTCTTTAATGGAAGTAACGACAGTTGTTGCAAAGTCTAGTAGACTTAGAATAATTTTAGTTTTGTCAATTTGCATAACAAAATTCTCCTTCTAGGTACCCTTGTACCAAAAAACAGAAGGTTGCAACAACTTAATTTTAGTAGCTTTGGAATGGTTTGTCAAGGCCAATCTTAGATAAACTCAATAATCCAATACCAACTTCTCTCCTTTATATTGCTACTACCTTGATTATACCACTACTATAAAGGTGGTGCGTTTACAGTATGGTTAAACTACAAAAAGGTAAAAATTCTATTGTCAATTTAATGCCCCATAAAATGTACTTTATTCCAACTTACCTTACCCACTCCATAACCACCAAAATGTACAATTGAACCTACTACCTAACCACCATAAATCACAACTCAAAATGTACATTATTCACCCCTAAAATAATGTACAAAATAAAAATAAAGTACACTTTTTAAATAATGTACTTTATGCTTCTAATTTAGTTGTATCAATGGTTTAGCTCTAGTTTAGTCAATTGTACATAAACTTTTAGTTTTTCTAAAATAACCAAAAAAACTAAAAATTTTTCAAATGTACATTTTGACAATAAAAAAACACTTTAATATCAATTTAATGATCTTTAGAGTGTTTTTAGCTTGTTTGATTTTAATATTCTATTACATCTTTAATCTAACAAAATGCTCCTGTTTTCTTCTTAAACTTTTGCAAATCGAACATGCCTTTTTATTTCGCTTTCTGTATGCCAGTCTTTCTTTAACTTGAATTTTATAACGATGATCTGGGTTTTCCTGGCATATCCACCATACAGACATATTACTCAACTCTGTGATTTCAGTTGGACTTGCTATTAGAAGGTTATTTAAATAATCCCACTCAAACAACGGAATTAAATTTGTTTTTTGCGCTAAAATGATGCGCACGTTTAGAATAAAACAAGTATTAAACTTAATACAATTTTAACATAGCGGAAAAGAGGTGTAAAGAATAAATACTCTGAAAAGCTTGTATACATTTTTGATTCGTGCACAAGTATGTAAATATTGTAAAACAATTTCAAAATGTGGTAGAC
>ERZ773197.978-NODE-978-length-21015-cov-12.287548_pt1 | contig 21015 bp, 24 predicted proteins | sample MGYA00580999_ERZ773197 | MGnify/ENA primary metagenome ERZ773197 (study PRJEB29015, sample SAMEA2738166) | human oral metagenome | biome: human oral; feature: human-associated habitat; material: saliva | place: China | collected 2185 ...
AATAATTGAAAAAGATCTTGAAAATATTTAAAAATAAAAAAAATTATAATAAATATAAGAGAAAGCTACAACAACATTGACAATAGAAAAAATAACGGTATACTTTTAATAAATAATATAAAGATTAGTAAACGAAGGTGATACAAAATGAAAATAACAGGATTAATGATAAACTATTATTTTGTTTGTAAACGAAAGTTGTGGTATAACTCACGAAATATTAATCTTGAAGAAGACAATGAAAATGTTCAAATGGGGAAATTGATTGATGAAAATAGTTATAACTTGGAAACGAAACAAATAATGATAGAAGAAACTGTAAATATTGATTTTATTAGGCATTGGAAAGTTATTCATGAGGTTAAAAAAAGTAAATCTATTGAAGAAGCAGCTATTTGGCAAGTAAAGTATTATATTTATTTTTTAAAGCAAAGAGGAATTGATATTGAAAAAGGAATCATTGATTATCCTGTGGTTAAAGAGCGTAAAGAGGTGTTTTTGACATCGGAAGATGAAAAAATATTAAAGAATATTTTAAAAGATATTGAAAAAATTTGTTTAGATGAAAAAATTCCTCCTGTAATTAATGAAAAAATGTGTAAACAATGTTCCTATTATGAGTTTTGCTATATTTGATAATTTTTTAAAAATAAAATTTATTTAAAAATATTTTTAAAATTGTTTAAAGATATATATAAATTGCTTAAGATTATAAGTTATTGCAATATTATTAACAATATTTTTAGTATTTTGCTATATAAAAATTACTTAAAATTATAAGTTACCAAAAAAATCAAATTACAAAAACTACTAGAAAGGAGGATTCATAATGTCAGAAAGTTATTTCATTTTTTCAAATGGAGAATTAAAACGAAAAGATAATGTTATTAGAATTACTGCAGCGGATGGAAGATTTAAAGATATAAAAATTGAAGTTACTCGTGATATTTATCTATTTGGAGAAATTTCATTGAATACAAAAGCTCTAAATTATTTGGCACAAAATAAGATTCCAGTTCACGTTTTTAATTATTATGGATTTTACACAGGAACATTTTATCCAAAAGAATCAAATGTTTCTGGAAAACTTTTTGTAAAACAAGTTGAAAATTATACAGATAGTAAAAAAAGAATTGAATTGGCACAATTAATAATTGATGCAGCAAGTACAAACATTTTGCGAAATTTGAGATATTATCAAGAGCGTGGGAAAGAATTGGAGTCAGAAATAACAGATATTAAAGCACTTAGGAAAGGAATTTTTCGGACAGAAAATGTTGAAGAATTAATGGGAGTAGAAGGAAGTATTCGCCGTATTTACTATACTGCGTGGAATACTATTGTAAATCAAGAAATAAATTTTGAAAAAAGAGTAAAAAGACCGCCTGATAATATGATTAATACAATGATTTCCTTTTTGAATACATTGGTTTATACAGCTTGTTTGTCAGAAATTTATGTGAGCCAACTGAATCCAACTATAAGTTATTTACATAGCGTTGGTGAAAGAAGATTTTCTTTATCACTTGATATTTCCGAAGTATTTAAGCCACTTCTAGCAGATAGAATTATTTTTTCATTATTGAATAAAAAATGATAACAGAAAAAGATTTTGTAAAAGATTCAAACTATTTCTACATGAAAGAAAATGCTCAAAAATTAATTTTAAAAACTTTTAACGAAAGATTAGAAACAACGATAAAACACAGAGATTTGAATCGAAAAGTTTCTTATCGTCATTTAATGAGATTAGAAGCATATAAGTTGGTAAAACATTTATTAGAAGATAAAAAATATGAAGGATTCAAAATATGGTGGTAATTATGTATATAATTTTAGTTTATGACATTCTTTCTGATGAAAATGGAGCCAGAATTTTTTAAAATTTGTAAAAAATATTTAACAAATGTTCAAAAATCAGTATTTGAAGGTGAGATAACACCAGTATTATTAAAAAAATTAAATATAGAATTAGGGAAATTTATTCGCAAAGATAAGGACTCTCTAATAATTTTTAAATCTCGTCAAGAAAAATGGCTAGAAAAAGAATTTTGGGGAATCGAAGATGATAAAACTTCAAACTTCTTTTAAATAAAATCTGTCGATCTGTAATAACACTAAAAAGCTAATACATCGACAGATTTTCGGTAATATCGATTTTTATTGGATTTTTTGATTGTTATATAAAAAGATAAAAAGAAATTCTTGATAAAAATATATAAAAATATTGGTATCGACAAAAATGAGGAAAAATGGTATACTATATAGGTAGTTTGAGGAAGATATGATTTAATAGAAACATTTTGTATTGTAAATAAAGGATGGACAGAAGAAGTATACAGAATTATTTATGATTTAATAGAAACATTTTGTATTGTAAATTAGTAAATACATCGCTATAAGCATCTAAAACACTATATTTAATAGAAACATTTTGTATTGTAAATGTTCGACTTGCTGAAACTCCATTTTTATTTTTTTTAGATTTAATAGAAACATTTTGTATTGTAAATATTGATTTAGTTATTGAGGGTAAAGGTTTTAGATTGAATTTAATAGAAACATTTTGTATTGTAAATTTTTCAAATTTACAAGTTTTTCAATTTTATTATTTTTGATTTAATAGAAACATTTTGTATTGTAAATGTTAAATTGCTCTATGCTTTTCACATTGCCACGATGGATTTAATAGAAACATTTTGTATTGTAAATTGCTAGTGCTAATCATTGAATAAAATAAAAAAAAACGATTTAATAGAAACATTTTGTATTGTAAATGTAATGCACCCTTGACAATTAATATTGATAAAATAGATTTAATAGAAACATTTTGTATTGTAAATATAATAACAAGTATTTTAACAACGATTGTTATGTGGGATTTAATAGAAACATTTTGTATTATAAATTTAAAATAAAGAAAATAAAAAAACTCCATTCGTTTTAGAGTGGAGTTTTCTATTAATTTTAATTTCTAAATTTGAATATTTAATTTTCTTAAAATTCAAGTCTATTTAATAAATTCCAAAAATTCTTTTACTTGTTTTTTCAAGGCTTCTTTATGCTCATCAGTTAAGTTCAATATTCCTGTTTCCCATGCTCCTGCTGGTGCAATTAAACCAATTCCAGTTCCTTCCATTGGATTCATACGGATATACGAAAATAATGTCGAAAGATTTTGTCTTACAAATTTTCCTTCAGTTGAACCTGCGATACTACTTACAGTTACTGGTTTTCCTGCTATTACTGTTGGTGTTTCCCTATCAAAAGCCACTAATGGACAGAGATAGCCAATCCAATAAATTTTTTAATACAGCTGGGTAAGAACCGTTGTATTCTGGCGAAACTACCCACACAGCATCTGCTTTTCCGACTTGTTCACGAACATCTTTAACTGATTGAGGTGCTGGAAATTCTGTATCTTGTTCCAATAATGGCACATCTCTATAATTTAAAAATTCCACATTCACATCTTTTTCAATTCTTTTGCGATACAGTCTGAAAATGTTTGGATACTTTTAAGTAGTCTTTATTTTAAGATTTTTTAGCCCTAAATTATTATATTCAATATTGTACTTATGATATTATAAACTAAAATTCATTTAAACCTTGAATTTTTTCCCATTTTACTATACAATATTCTGAAGTATTTAAAACTAATTTTTTAAATTTTATTTCAAAAAAACAGAAAGGAAAAATATGAAACAATATATTGTAGATGCCTTTACAGACACTGTTTTCAAAGGAAATCCTGCTGCTGTGTGTATTATGGATTCTTGGATAGATGACGACTTGATGCTTTCGATTACGAGAGAAAATAATTTGTCAGAAACGGCTTTTGCTGTGAAGGAAAATGAGAAATATAGATTGCGTTGGTTCACGCCTGGCGGAGAAATCGACCTTTGTGGACATGCTACTTTGGCGACAGCTTTTGTGATAACTAATTTTTATGAAAAAAATATTGATAAAATCGTGTTTGACACATTGAGTGGCGATTTAACTGTTCATAAAAAAGGAGAATTATTTGAATTGAATTTTCCTTCTTACGACTTAAAATCTGTTGAAATTACGAAAGAAATAATTGATGCGATTGGAGTTAAACCACTAGAAGTCTTTATTGACAGGGATTTAGTTTGTGTTTTAGAAAATTCTGAACTTGTGGAAAAGTTTGAGCCAAATTTGGAAAAAATTAAATTGCTTGACGGACTTCTTTTACACATTACGGCTAAAGCTGATGAAAACTCAGAATTTGATTGTGTTTCTCGTTCCTTTGCACCAAAATTGGATGTTGCCGAAGATCCTGTTTGTGGCTCTGGACATTGTCATCTTGTACCACTTTGGTCAGATAAATTGGGAAAAAATGAAATTGTCGCATTTCAAGCTTCCAAACGGACAGGAATTCTTTATTGCAAATTAGATAGAGAAAAAAATCGAGTTTCATTGAGTGGAAAAGCTGTATTATTTGCAGTTTCAGAAATTTTTATTTAAAAAATTCTATTTCTAAAAATTTTTATTCTATCTATATTTGATATTTCATTTTTTTTGTAGTAAAATATAATAAATAACTATAAAATTATTTAGTAAAAAAAACTTAAAATTTAGAATATCAAATAACGATAGAAGGGTGGATTTTATATGAAAATCGGAATAGATAAAATTGGATTTGCAATGCCGAATTTCTTTTTGGATATCAGAGATTTAGCGGTTTCTAGAGAACAAAACGAAAATAAGTTTACAAAAGGATTACTGCAAAGTGAGATGTGCGTTGCTCCAATTACTCAAGATATTGTGACATTGGGAGCTAGTGCTGCAGAAAAAATTTTGAACAAAGAAGATAAAAAAAGTATTGATTTAATAATAGTTGGAACGGAATCGGGAATTGACCAGAGCAAATCTTCTGGAGTTTTTATTCATCATTTACTTGAAATTCAACCTTTTGCGAGATGTGTTGAAATAAAGGAAGCTTGTTATGGCGCAACCGCTGCACTAAATTTTGCAAAAAACCATATTTTAAAAAATCCTGAGTCAAAAGTTTTAGTTATAGCTTCGGACATCGCTAAATATGGCATTGGTACTGCTGGAGAATCCACTCAAGGTGCAGGAAGCGTGGCACTGCTTATAAAAAAAGATCCTAAAATTGCTGTTTTAAATGATGATAGCGTTTGTCAGACGAGAGATATAATGGATTTTTGGCGTCCTAATTATGCCGACTTTCCATTTGTTGATGGACATTTTTCTTCAAAACAATATTTGGATTGCCTTACTACAACTTTTTGCGAATACAAAAAACGCCACAACAAAAATTTACTTGATTTTAACGCCTTTTGTTTCCATTTACCTTTTCCAAAACTTGGATTAAAAGGATTAAATTCACTTTTTTCTGAAACTGAAAATTTGACAAAAGAAAAAAAAGCTGTATTTTTAGATAATTTCTATTCTTCAATAGTTTACAGCAAACGAATTGGAAATATTTACACAGGTTCTCTTTATTTAAGTTTGCTCTCATTACTTGAAAATTGTCAAAATTTAAAAGCAGGTGATGTAATTGGAATGTATAGTTACGGAAGCGGTGCAGTTTGTGAAATTTTTAGTATTACGCTTGTTGATGGATTTAAAAATCAGCTGATAAACGACAGAATAAAAGATTTTGACGAAAGAAAAAGACTTAGCACTTCTGAATATGAAAAAATGTTTTTTGAACAAATAGAACTTGACGAATATGGAAATAGCGTTAATTTACTAAAAGATAGCAGTCTTTTTTATTTAGAAAAAATTGAAAATCATAAACGAATTTATAAAAAAAGAGGTTGTTAAAATGGATAAAAATAAAAAGGAACAGAAAAAGAAAAAAAATTGGCTTGGATTTCAAAAAAAAGAAAGAATTGAAAGAATTGAAATGCTAGAAAACAATGATTTCTTGGATAAAAATACAAAAAAAATACTTCTTGAAAATGAAAATTTGCCGCTAGAAATCGCAAATCAAATAACCGAAAATAATATTGCAACTTTTTCGCTGCCAATGGGAATCGCACCAAACTTTTTAATTGATGGAAAAGAATATGCCGTTCCGATGGTCACTGAAGAGCCGTCTGTAATCGCCGCTGCAAGTTATGCCGCAAAAATCATTTCAAAATGCAAAGGTTTTAAAACGATTGCTTTAGATAGAAAAATGATTGGAGAAATTGTGCTTTACGATATAATTGATTTTGAAAAAGCTAAAAATTTGATTTTGCAAAATGAAAATAAAATTTTAGAAATTGCAAACGAAGCTTATCCATCAATTGTAAAACGAGGTGGAGGTGCTATTTGTTTGGAAATCAAAAAATTAGAAAATTTTCTTGTTGTATATTTAACTGTCGATGTGAAGGAAGCAATGGGTGCAAATATCTTAAACACGATGTTAGAAGGAATTAAGCCACTGCTTGAAGAGCTTACAAATTCAACTGCACTAATGGGAATTTTATCAAATTATGCGACAAAATCTTTAGTTACTGCAACTTGCGAAATAGACTCCAAATTACTTGGAGGAAATCATGTGGCGAAAAAAATTGATTTAGCTTCTAAATTCGCTAAAATTGATACTTATAGAGCAGCAACTCACAACAAAGGAATTTTTAATGGAATTGACGCTGTAGTTATTGCGACTGGAAATGACTGGCGTGGAATCGAAGCAGCAGGACATGCTTTTGCAGCAAAAAATGGAAAATATGAAGGACTTACAACTTGGACTTTTGATGAAAAAATTAACAAATTAAAAGGAGAATTAACACTTCCTATGCCAGTTGCAAGTGTCGGCGGTTCAATCGGTTTAAATCCTAGTGTAACTGCAGCTTTTAATATTTTAAAAAAACCAAATGCTATAGAATTAGCTAAAATAATAGTTTCGGTTGGACTTGCACAAAATCTTGCCGCTATAAAGGCGCTTGTCACGACTGGAATTCAAAAAGGACACATGAAATTACAGGCTCGAACTTTAGCTTTATTTTCGGGAGCAAAAGATGACGAAGTCGATTTAGTTGTAAATACAATTTTAGAAAAAAAACTTATAATTAATTCTGAGAATATAAAAAATATTTTAGAAGAAATTAGAAATATATAAAAAAAAACTACACCTAAATTAAAGAGTGTAGTTTATTTTTAATCTTTAAACATCCTAATCTTATATTTTTAAAATTTTTACATCATTCCCGGCATTCCCATTCCTCCTGGCATTCCACCAGCTGGTGCTTCTTCTTTTTCATTAGCAACTGCAACTTCTGTTGTAAGTAAAACTGAAGATACTGAAACAGCGTTTTGAATTGCTGAACGAGTTACTTTGGCTGGATCAATTATTCCAGCTTTTACCATATCTACATATTCTTCTTTCGCAGCGTCAAACCCTATTCCATTTTCAGAATTTTTAACTTTTTCAAGCACAACTCCAGCATCAATTCCAGCATTTACAACAATTTGTCTAAGTGGCGCAAATAGAGCTTTTTTAACAATTTCTACTCCTAATCCTTCTTCACCAGCTAATTTAAAGTCTTCAATCGCATTTGCAATTTCAACTAAAACTGTTCCACCTCCAGCTACAATTCCTTCTTCAACTGCCGCTTTTGTAGCATTTAATGCATCTTCAATTCTAAGTTTTCTCTCTTTCATTTCAGTTTCTGTTGCAGCGCCAACTTTTATCACTGCAACTCCACCCGCAAGTTTTGCAAGTCTTTCCTGTAATTTTTCCCTGTCATAGTCAGACGAAGTTTCTGAAATTGCATTTTTAATTTGTCCAACTCTTGCGCTGATTTCAGCTTTATCACCCATTCCGTCCACAATTACTGTATTATCTTTAGTAATTCTAACTTTTTTAGCTTGTCCTAAGAATGTAATATCAGCTTCTTCCAATTTTATTCCTTTTTCTTCAGAAATAACTTCTCCACCTGTTAAAATTGCTATATCTTGTAACATAGCTTTTCTTCTATCTCCGAAAGCTGGAGCTTTTACAGCAGCCACATTTAATGTTCCACGAAGTTTATTTACAACTAATGTCGCAAGAGCTTCCCCTTCAACATCTTCAGCAATTATAAGCATCGGTCTGCTTGTTTCAACTGTCTTTTCCAAAACTGGAAGCAATTCTTTCATATTTGAGATTTTTTTGTCTGTTATTAGAATGTAAGGATTGTCCATTTCAACGACCATTCTTTCAGAATCTGAAACCATATATGGCGACAAGTAACCATTGTCAAACTGCATTCCTTCTACCACTTCTAAAGTTGTGTCAAGCGAACGAGCTTCTTCGACTGTAATTACGCCTTCTTCCCCAACTTTTTCCATTGCCTGTGCAATCAATTTTCCAATTTCCTTATCTCCCGCTGAAATTGCTCCAACTTGTGCGATTTCTTCATTTGCTTCAACTTTTTTAGCTTTTTTAGAAAGTTCTTCAATAACTTTTTTTGAAGCCTGTTCCATTCCACGACGGATAAATACTGGATTTGCTCCTGCTGAAACCATTTTTAGTCCTTCTTTTATTAAAGCTTGAGCAAGAACTGTAGCCGTAGTTGTTCCATCTCCTGCCACATCGTTAGACTTTGTTGCAACTTCTTTTACAATTTGTGCTCCAAGATTTTCGATTGGATCACTTAATTCGATCTCTTTGGCAATTGTAACACCGTCATTTGTAATCATTGGTGCTCCAAAGCCTCTATCTAATACTACATTTCTTCCTTTTGGTCCAAGTGTTATTTTTACAGCATCTGCAAGTGTATCTACACCCACTTCTAGCGATTTTCTTGCTTCTTCATTAAATTTTATTATTTTTCCCATTTTATTTTCCTCCAAATTATTTATTATATATCGAAAATTCAAATATTAAATGCCTCTATTTATTCAACAATGGCAAGTACATTATCTTTTTCTAAAATTAAATAAGTTTCTTCTCCGTCTTTAACTTCAGTCCCCGCATATTTTTCAAAAATAACTTTATCTCCGACAGAAACTTCTTCAATCTTTTTCCCAACTGCCAAAACTTCTCCAATTATAGGTTTTTCTTTTGAAGCTGTTCCTGGAAGTACAATTCCACTTTTAGTCACTTCTTCCTGTTCAGTCTGTTTTATCAAAATTCTTTTTCCCAATGGTTTAATTTTCATTTTTTTTGCCTCCTAAAATATTGTATATCTTTTTTTAGCACTCCTTATCTTTAACTGCTAATATATAATAATACATTTTTAAAAATTTTTCAAGTTTTTTTTATAAAAATTGAAAATTTTATTTAAAAAATAAAAAGTACATCTTAAACTAATATTTAAAATGTACTTTAAAACTCCTATTTCTTATAATTCGCTCTTATTTCTTTTAAAACTTTTTGAATTTCTGCATTAGAATATTTTTTTGTTTCAATACCTTCGCTGCTTGTTTTTACTATAAGCGTTTCATTATTTTTCAATTTCTGAGATTTATTTTTTGCAAAATATTCTGCTCTTATTTCTTTTAATGCTTTTCGAGCTCTTGCACGATCCTTTGCTGTAAGTTCAGATTTTGCCACAACATTTGACACAGGTTCATAAGCAACCACAGGTTTTACTTCTTTTCTAACATTTGCTATAACTTGTTTTACTTTTTCATTATCTTTTTCTTGTGAAGTCATTTTTTTCTGTACTTTTGGCACAACATCTTTTTGTTTTTCCGGTTTATTATCAACAATTTTTATATCTTTTTTATTACTTTCCATCTGTTCTCTCTCTTGAGCCGCCAATTTTTCTTTTTGTGCTCTTTGTTGTGCCAACTCTTGTTCCCTTTGCGCTTTTTGCTGTGCTTTTTCCAATTCCATCTTTATTTTTTGCTCTTTATAATAATTATCTCTCGCCTGTTTCAATATCGCATTTGTACTAACTGCCAAAAGTGGTATTCCCACTATCAAACTACTTATTAAAATTAATTTCTTTTTATTTTTCATAAAAACCTCCAGATTTATTTTCTCTAATAAAAACTATCTAAAAACCTTCCTAACTATTATTATACTATTATTTTCACAAATATTCAAGGAAATTTTTTTATTTTGTTAGAATTAACCTAAATTCTTTTTGAAAAATAAACTTTATTTTTAATTTTTTTGTATTTCGATATATTTAATGTTCATATTATGTTTACTTAAAAACATCTGCTCGAATTCTGTTTTTATATTTTGATCCGCCTTTTCTGAATTGTGCAAATCATCTGTGTGATAAATAACCTCATAATTTTTAAGATTTTCAACTAATTCTAAAACATCTCTGTAATACTGTTCATGATCCGTTTTAAAAAATAATTTCCCCTTTGACTTTAATACAACATCCAATTTTTTGAACAAATCTTCACTAATTACTCTTTTTTTCTCTTCACCTTCCCAAGGATCTGGAAAATTTATATAAACTCCCGAAATTTCATTTTCACCAAAAAATTCTAAAATTGTTTCCCCTCTTTTTCTCACAAAAAGTATATTTTTTAAATTTCTTTTATCTGCTTTTTTTGCTCCCAAAACAAGTCTTTTAAATCTCAATTCAAGTGCAATATAGTTTCTATCTGGAAATTTTTGCGCATTTTGAACTGTAAAATTCCCACTTCCACAACCGATTTCCAAATATATGTCATTTTCATTTTTAAAAAACTTATTCCATTTTCCACGAAACTCATTTACTTTTTCGTTGTCATACATTAAATATTCAGGATAATCCAACATTTCACACATATATTTGTTATAATTTTTTTTAGGTTTTTCAAAAAAATATTTCCAAATTTCTTTTTCGTTTATGATTTGACTTTTTTCGTAATTTTTTATTTTAAATTCATCGTTTATTTTTTTTATTTTTTCTCTTCTCTCAAGCTCTTCTTTTGACAAGATTTTTTTATTTTTGTCAGCTTTAATTTGCTTTTCTCTCAATTTATTTTCTTTTTTTTTATTATCCATAAATCACACTCCAAATTAAAATATCTCACTAATTATTTTATCTATTTCGTTGTTTTTTTCAAAAAATTCTTTTGTATTTATTTTTTCTTCTTTTTTCAAATAATCAATAATTTTGTCTTCAATTTGATTATTTTGCATATTTTGCATATTTTGCACAATCTCCACAAAATTAAGTTTTTTTGCATCATTTACAATCTCTTCAATATTTTGGAAATATTTCCCAATTATCGGCTTTCTTCCATAAAAAAGTGGCTCTAAAATCGAATGTCCGCCAATATTTACAAGCGTTCCACCGACAAACACAAAATCCGCCATTTGATAAAAATCTGTAAGAACTCCCATCTTATCCACAATAACTATCTCAGTTTTTTTTAGATTTTTCCAAACTTCAAAATCCGAAAGCAGTGAATAACTTTCTCGTGGAAATAATTTTAAAATTTCATCTTCCACTTTTTTTATCCGCTCCAAATGTCTGGGAACTAGCACAAGCTGATATTCATTTTTTTTATTTATTTTTTTTAAAACTTCAAGCCAAATTTTTTCTTCACTTTCTCTCGTACTTCCACAAACTATTATTTTTTTATTTTTGTCCAAAATTTCTTCAAAATATTTATTTTTCTTTTCTTCAGAAAGAATGTCATATTTTATTGAATATTTTAAATTTTTAAAAACTTTTACTTTTTCATTTTTTATTTTTAAACTCTCGTATCTCAATGCATCTTTTTCGCTTTGCACCAAAATTTTTTTAGCTCTATTCAAACTTGAATTTATAAACCAGCCAAATTTTTTGTAAGATTTCATTTTTTTATCGGTAAGTCTGCCATTTACAATAAACAATTCTCCAAACTTTTCCGCCAAATAATATAAATTAATCCAAATCTCAGTTTCTATAATAATTGTCTTTTTTATTTTATATTTTTTATAAATTTTTTTTAAAGCAAAAAAATCGTCAAGTGGAAAATACAAAATTTTCACATTTTTATTATTCCCATATTTTTTAGTAATCGCTGTAAAGCCTGTATTTGTCATAACTGAAATGACTATTTTTTCATTTCTTGATAAAATTTTTTCGATTAGTTCAACCGATAAATTAAATTCTCCAACTGATGACAAATGAATTAAAATAGATTTCTTATCTTTTTCCAAAAAATTTTCATTTGAAATTTTTTGAAATAGTCGAGTTTTGAAAAATATAAGCAATTTTTTATTAAATAATGCCAATATCATTATGACCAAATATAAAAAAAATCTTATTAAATTATAAATTATTAACATACTTATCTTCTTTCATATATTTTATTTCTCAAAATTAAGAAAAGACTATTTTTCAATGACAGCTGTCACATCAAAATAGCCTTTTTAAAAATTATTTAGCATTCGCTACATTATCAGCTAATTTTTTACCCACTTTGAATTTAACTACATTTTTTGCAGGTATTTGAATTTCTTCTTTAGTTTGAGGGTTAATTCCAGTTCTTGCCGCTCTTTCTTTTACTTCAAATGTTCCCCATCCAACAAATTGAACAGATTCACCTTTCACCAAAGATTCTTCCACTGTTTCAAGAAATTGATTTACTAATTCTTCAGCTCTTTTTTTAGTTTCTCCTGTTGCTTTTGCATAAGCATCAACGAATTCTTTTTTTGACATATTATCAAACCTCCAAATTTTATTTGATTGAATTTAATACTCACACTTTTTTTGTGTTTTTAAATTACTTAGTTATTATACACTATTTTCAACATTTGTCCAGTATTTTTTTTAATTTTTTTATTTTTTTTAAAAATTTAATTAAAAATTAATTTATTTAATTTTATCTTTCAAAATTTTTTTTATTTTATTTTTAACTTCTTCAATCGTTTTAAAAGTCGTATCAACTTCAATCGCATCCTGTGCTTTTACTAAAGGCGATTCCTTTCTTGTGGAATCAATTTTATCTCGCTCAACAATATTTTTATAAATTTCATCTAAAGTCACATCTTCATTTTTTAAAATTAACTCTTTATATCGTCTTTTAGCTCTTTCCATTGCATCTGCCACCAAAAATATTTTTAATTCTGCATTTGGAAAAACAACCGTTCCAATATCACGACCATCCAAAATGACATTTTTAGAATTTGAAAATTTTCTTTGCAAATCGACCAGCTTTTCTCTAACTTCCTTAATTTTAGCAATATTCGAAACATTTTCAGAAATTACAGGTTTTCTAATCTCATCACTCACATCAATTCCGTCCAAAAAAAATCGATTTTTTTTAATATCAATATTCAAATTTTCTAAAATTTTTTTCATCTTTTGAATAATTTCAAAATCAGAATTATTATTTTTACTTTCAGATAAATTTATAATATTTTTTAACAACTCAAACGAAATTTTTTCATCTAATGCTTTTAATGTAACAAGTCTATACATTGCTCCAGTATCCAAATATACAAAGTCAAGTTCATTTGCTAACTTTTTAGCAATCGTACTTTTTCCGCTCCCAGCAGGTCCATCTATTGCAATTATCATCTTTTTTACTCCATTCTTTAACTACAAATTTTTTTTATACTCAAAAACTAGAGATACCCAGTTATTTTTTTCATTTCTATCAATTTTTTTCAAATTATATTTTTCTGTTTCTTTCAAAAACATCTCTTCCTTTTCTTTTAAAATCCCAGAAAAAATAACTACTGCTCCGTCTTCCAAAGTTTTTTCAATATTTTTTAAAAGTTCCATCAAAACATCGACCAATATATTTGAAACTACCAAGTCATACTTTTCAGAAATATCGTCGACCAAATTTCCAATTATAACTTTATAATTATCTTCAATCTTATTTTTCTCAAAATTTTCATGGACAACTCTTTCAACTTTGTCATCAATATCAATTCCAGTAACTTTATGAACTCCCAGCTTTTTTGCAATTAACATCAAAATTCCAGAACCACATCCGACATCAAGTAAATTATTTTTGCCTTTTGAATATTTTTCTAAAAATTCTACGCACAGTGAAGTTGTCTCGTGAGTTCCAGTCCCAAAAGCAAGTCCTGGATCAATTTCAACCACAATTTCTCCATCTTCTTCTTCATAATCATCCCAGCTTGGCTTAATTACAATGTTTTCTGTTATATTTACCGTATGAAAATATTTTTTCCACTCATCTTGCCAATCTTCATCAGAACATCGTGAAGTATAAATTTCTGACATAAAATTTTCGTCATCTTTTGAAATGTCATTGACATTGTTATAAATTATATTTAATTTACTTTTTACAAATCGATTGTCAATAATATATCCAATCATACTCCAAATATCATTTTCATTTTTAAAATTTACGCTGTAATCCAAAGAATTATCAGAAAAATAATCGACAAATTCCACTTGTTTTATCCCAACTTCTTCAAAAATATTAATTAATCTTGCTTTTGTTTCTTTCAAATTGTCTGAAAAATAATCAATTTTTACTTTTATCCATTTCATTTATTTTTATTTCCCCTTTTTTTTAATTTTTTTATTTTTTTATTTTTTTATTTTTTTAATTCTTTATTTTTATTTTTATTTATTTTTTAAATTTCATCATAACTCATATTTATTCTTTTAATCGCGACTGCTTTTCCAGTTTTTTCATTTACTTCCACTTCAATTCCGTTTATTTTAGGATTTTCTTTACAAACCGAATATCTGTTTGGCATTCCATCTTTAAATTTTTGAATGCTTTCTTTCTTATTCATTCCCAAAACTCCATCGTGTCCACCAGTCATTCCAACATCCGAGATAAAAGCTGTTCCTCCTGGTAAAATTCTCTCATCAGCAGTCTGTGTATGTGTGTGAGTCCCATACACAACAGATACTTTTCCAGTTAAATTCCATCCCATAGCTTGTTTTTCCGAAGTTGCTTCAGCGTGAAAATCAAGCACAACTATATCCGTTTCTTTCTTTATTTCAAGCAAAATTTCTTCCACTGTTAAAAATGGACAAGCAATCGGTGGCATAAAAACTTTTCCTTGCGCATTGATAACTGCTACTTTTACTCCATTTTTTTCAACTATCGTATATCCATTTCCTGGAGCTTCCTTTGAAAAGTTAATCGGTCTAATCAAATTTTTATGATTATTTATGTACGGATAAATTTCTTTTTTGTCCCAGCTATGATTTCCCAGCGTAATTACATCCACTCCACGAGAAAAAATTTGTTCAGCTATTTTTATATTTATTCCAAATCCTCCAGCTGAGTTTTCTCCATTTACAATTATAAAATCATAATTTTTCTTTCTTTTTTCCAAAAATTTAAACAAAGTATTTCTTCCAGGTTCTCCAACTACATCTCCAATTATCAAAAATTTCATTCTATCTTCCTCTCAAATTTAAATTTTTTTTTCCATCAATGTTTTCAATGGCAAAAATCCTATTTTTTCATAAAATTTAAACGCACTCTCATTAAAATTCCAAACATCCAATGTAACACTAGTGAAATTATTTTCTTTTGCAAAATTTAGCACATATTCATACATTTTTTTTCCAATTCCACTATTTCTAATATTTTTATCCACACATAAATCATCAATATACAAAACTTTTCTGTCGCACAAACTTTTATCATTTTTCACTTCACGAAATACACAAAAACAATGTCCCAAAATATTATCATTTTCATCAGTTGCTACAAAGATTGGCGTTTTATCATCTTTTAATACTTCTTTCAATTCTATGTCACTAAATTTTTTTTCGCCTTTTTTAAAAATATCAGGTCTGCCATTTACATGAACTCCATGAACTTGGTATAAGAGTAAATTTATCCCATCAATATCTTTCTCATCAGCTTTTCTAATTTTTATTTTCACAAATATGTTATCCCTTTCAAAAAATTTTATTTTATAATTCTCTTTTGTTAAAAAAACTAAAATCTATTATAAAAAAGACTGAAAACTAATTCAGTCTTTAATTTATCTATTTTGCATATTCTACCGCTCTAGTTTCTCTTATTACCGTTACTTTTATCTGTCCTGGATACTGCATTTTTTCTTCGATATCTTTTGCAACATCCCTTGCCAAAATTGTAGCTTTATCATCGTCAATATTGTCAGGATGAACAATTAATCTAAGTTCTCTTCCAGCCTGAATAGCATACGAACTTTCAATTCCTTCATGACTATTTGCTATTTCTTCCAGCTGCTCTAACCGTTTTAAGTAATTGGACAAAGTTTCTCTTCTAGCTCCTGGTCTTGACGCTGAAATCGAGTCAGCTGCTTGAACTAGCACAGCTTCTATACTCAATTGCTCAACTTCATTGTGATGAGCTTCCACCGCATTTATAACGATTTCACTTTCCCTAGAAAATTTTCTTAAAAATTCACCACCGTTTAATGCATGAGAACCTTCCTGTTCGTGTGAAAATGCTTTCCCAATGTCATGAAGAAGAGCCGCTCTTTTAGCCACATCTACATTTGCTCCAATTTCTGCTGCAAGTGCTGCTGCAATATGAGCCACTTCAATTGAGTGCTGCAAAATATTCTGTCCAAACGATGTTCTAAATTTCAATCTTCCAAATACTTTTAAGACTTCTCTTGGAAGAGTTGGAATTCCAACTTCTAAGATTGCCTGTTCTGCCGCATCTAATACACTTTCTTCCACTTCTAACTGCGCTTTTGCCACAACTTCTTCAATTTTTGTAGGATGAATTCTTCCATCCGAAATCAACTTTTCAAGAGCAATTCTAGCGACTTCTCTTCTAACTCCATCAAACGAAGAAAGAACAACAGCTTCTGGTGTATCATCAATTATCAAATCTACGCCAGTTGCAGCTTCAATCGCTCTAATATTTCGACCTTCTCTTCCAATGATTCTACCTTTCATTTCTTCACTAGGAAGTTGAATTACAGAAATTGTCGAATCTACAACATAGTCAGCCGCAGCTTTTCCAATTGCAGTAGAAATTATTCTTTTAGAAATTCTATCTTTTTCTCTGTCTAAATTATGCTCATAATCTCTTATTAACACCGCTTTATCGTGATCCAACTCATTTTCTAATTTTTCTAATATAATTTTTCTTGCGTCATCTTGAGTAAGTTCTGAAATTCTCTCCAATTCTTTCTCCTGATTTACAATCATTTCATCCAAATCTTTTTCTTTTTTTGCAAGTCTGTCTTTATATTTTTCATTTTTTATTTCTTTTTCTTCCAGACGCTCCATTTTTGTTTCCAATGTTTCTTCTTTTTTTGCAATTCTTTCTTCTTTAATAGCCAACTCTGCTTTAATTTTTTTTATTTCATCGTCCGCTATTTTTTTCTCATTTAGCAATTCTTCTTTTACTTTTAATGTTTCTTCTTTTTTAAAAGATTCAATTTCTATTTCAACTTCTCTTTTCGATGTTTCAAGTCTTCTTTTGACATCAACTATTCTTAGTTCAAGTTCACTTAACTCTCCATATTTCTTTTTAAATACAGAACTTATCAAAAAATAAGCTATAAAAAAAACTAAAATAGAAAAAAGAATAATTAATAAAACAAATACTATTATTGTTACACTCATTTTTCTCCTCTCTTATTTTTTTTCAGCTACATTTGAAATCTTCCAGCTCCCATCATCCATTTTTTTCCAACTTATATTAAAATAATTACTTTCTGTGCCATAATTTATAGCCATGACACTAGTTGCTTTATTATTAGATTTTACTTTTGGTTCAGAAAAAATAAATGTTAATTTTGAAAGGTCGTATTCTTGTAATTTTTTTACAATAATATTATTTTTAAATGTAGTTAAAAAAATCTCTTTTATTTTATCGTATCTATTTGAGTTTGCATCTTCTTTAAAATTTGTTATAACATTTGTTATTTCATTATTAATTTCATTAATTTCAATTTGAGAAATATTTTTGTTATAGCCACTCAAAGATGTACAACTCGTAAAAATTAACAAAATTATTAGACATAAACACTTTTTCATAGTTCTACCTCCAAAACTTCGCTTATTAATTTTATCATAATTTTTTTAGTTATTCAAGTCGAAACATCAATTTTTAGGAAAATTTTCATATAAAAAAAGATATACTTTATCTAATTTAAATTTAATTTAAAATTTCAAATTAAATGCATATCTTTTTTTAGTTATTTTTTATCTATTTTTTCTTCTCATTTTTTTCTTTTTGTTTTTGTTTTTCATTTTTTATTTTTAAATTATTTTTTATCTTCAACTTTGATATATCTTATTGGATTATTTGGAACAAATCCATCTTCATATGCTTTTTTCTCCAATTTTTTTCTATCAATTCCGTCATAAAACTTATTTTCCAAAGTAGAAACTTGCCTTCTCAAATCTTTTAACTCTCTATCTTTTGCCTTATACTGTCTATCTAATGTGCTAACACTGTTTACCGCCAAAATTTTTATAAAAGCTACAACTACTGCAATTCCAATATAAATAGCAAATTTACTTATTATTGCTCTATCCAGTCCTGCAGTTTTTGAAAGTCTTTTGTTCATTTTTTTAGGAACTGTAATCTTATTTTCTTTTTTTTGATTTGCAACTTTTCTTGCTGTATTAGTTATTTTAGGAACTTCCAATACTTGTATCTTTTTTTCTTTAGAAATATTACTCATTCCTATTTTCTCTCCTTTCAAAAATTCTTAATTTAGCTGAATGTGCTCTTTTATTTTCTTTTAATTCAACTTCTTTTGCCACAATAGGTTTTCTCGTAATAACCTTTCCCAAACTTTTTTTCCCACAAATACAAATTGGTATATCTTTTGGACAAGTGCAAGGGTTTTCATATTCTCTAAATTTTTCTTTAACTATCCTGTCCTCCAGCGAATGAAATGTAATTACCAAAAGCCTTCCCCTGTCATTCAATAAATTAACTGCTTTATCCAAAGTCTGTGTCAAAACTTCTAGTTCTTTATTTACAAAAATTCTTATCGCCTGAAAAGTTCTCTTTGCAGGATGCCTTTTCATACTTTTTCCTATTGATTTTATCACGATTTCAGCTAATTCAGTTGTAGTTTCAATTTTTTTATTTTTTCGATATTCAACTATATTTCTAGCAATTTTCCTAGATTTGGGTTCTTCTCCATATTTATAAATTATATCAGCTATTTCTTTTTCAGAAAAAGTATTTACAACATCATAAGCGCTTAATTTTAGTGACTTATCCATTCTCATATCCAGTTTTGCACAAAATCTATAAGAAAAGCCTCTTTTCGCATTATCGAGCTGATTTGAAGAAACTCCAATATCCATAAGTATTCTATCAACTTTTTCAAATCCTGCCAAATAAACAACCGTATCTATATTTTTAAAATTGTCCTGAAATACTTTAAAATTATCATAATTTTCCAGTCTTTTTTTTGCAAACTCAATTGCTTCAATATCTTGATCTATTGCAATAACTTTTGAATTTTTTGAAGAGTTTTCAAGAATACCTTGTGTATGACCTCCGCCACCAAGTGTACAGTCAACATAAACTGCATCTTTATCTGTTATAATATTTTCAATGACTTCATCATATAACACAGGTTTATGATATTCCATAAAACTTTTCCTCCCTCAATTTCATACTTTTTAAATTAATTTAATTAATTAAACTTTACAAATTATCGCAACTTCTATAATTATTGTATTATACTACAAATCCATTATATTTTTATTTGAACTAATAAATAAATACATTAATTTTTACTTTTAAAATATAATTAAATTTTAAAATATAGCAATAATTTTAACTAATTGTACTTGAAATTTCGTTTTATGTCAAGATTTTTTTATTAAATGAAATTATATCAAAATTTTTTCAATTATTTTAATAAACTATTTCATCTTTAACTTCTTTAGATTTTTCATTTCCCAAAAGCTGTGAAATAATTTCAAGTGCAAAATCTATAGCAGTTCCAGCACTTCTGCTAGTTACAATATTTCCATCTACAACAACTTTTTCGTGAGTCAAAATAGGATTTCCTGCGAGTAAATTACTTTCACAAGCTGGAAAACAAATAGCTTTTTTATTTTCCAAAATTCCCAATTCTGATAAAATTAATGGAGCTGCGCAAATTGCACCAACTTTTTTATTTTTTGTATCTTTAGAAAATTCTAAAACTTTATCTAAAAGCAACTGCGATTTAAAATAATTTTTGTGTCCTGGTCCTCCCGGTAAAACTAACATATCATATTTATCAAAATCAATTTCACTTATAACTTTATCTGCAACCACTTTTACTTTTCTTGCACTTTGTACAAAATTTTCATCTGTTAATGAAACTGTGTCCACTTCTATTTCAGCTCTTCTAAGTAAGTCAATCGGAGCGATTGCTTCAACTTCCTCAAATCCATCTGCCAAAAAAACTGCAACTTTTTTACTCATAGTATTTTCCTCACTTTTTTATTTTTTATTTTTTTTATTATTTTTCTAAATTTAATAAATTTTTTACTTTTAATTTATTACAAAAAATAATGAAAAAGAGCTAAAAAATAGCCCTTTTTTATTATTATTATTTTAATTTTTCAATTACATCTTCTGGTGTATCTTGTTTCAAAATCAAATCTCTATATTTTTGTGCGTCAACATAATTACTGTTTCTAATTATCTTTTTAACTGTAAGTCCTGATGAAGCGCTCATACTAAATGAATCAAGTCCCATTCCTAAAAGTAATTTAGTCGCTCTCTTATCCCCTGCAAACTCTCCACACATACTTACACTGATTCCTGCATGATGTGCAGCGTCAATTACTTTTTGAATAGCTTCTAAAACTGCTGGGTTAAATGAATTATACAAACTAGATACCAATTCATTTCCTCTATCTACAGCTAAGAAATATTGAGTTAAGTCATTAGTTCCAATTGAGAAGAAATCAACTTCTTTTGCAAATTTATAAGCAACTATTGCAGTTGAAGGAGTTTCCACCATAATTCCAACTTTTATATTTCTATCGTAAATTTTACCAATTTCATCTAATTCTTTTTTACATTCTTCCAAAATAGCATTAGCTTTTCTAATTTCATTTATAGAACTTATCATTGGATACATAATTTTAATTTGACCATATTGAGAAGCTCTTAAGATAGCTTTTAATTGAGTTTTGAACATATCTTTATTTTCTAATGAAATTCTGATTGCTCTATATCCTAAGA
>ERZ773197.988-NODE-988-length-20878-cov-3.236373_pt1 | contig 20878 bp, 14 predicted proteins | sample MGYA00580999_ERZ773197 | MGnify/ENA primary metagenome ERZ773197 (study PRJEB29015, sample SAMEA2738166) | human oral metagenome | biome: human oral; feature: human-associated habitat; material: saliva | place: China | collected 2185 ...
TATTAGTTTTTCGTATCTCATTATACCAATTTAAAAAATATTTGCAAATAATTATGTATGTATTTTGTGTACTATTCTTAGTACAATAACTTTTGTTTCCGTTTTAAAACAATAAAACCTTTAATATCATATTTTAAGGCCTGTTATTCATGGTCATAGTGCTTACCGCCCCAATACATTGTCTTTGCAACTTCCGCCTTAGGTCCTAAGTTCACGTCTTCCATAATCCATTTGTAAAACTCTTCAAAGCCGGTTCTGTCAACTATATATCCGACATGCTCTTTACCGTCAGGTGCATTCGGATCGATATATCTTTCAACATATGAATATGCATTTTTTACAATCTTAAGAATGCTGTCTTCATCCACCCATTTGATAAAGTCTTCTGCCATTCTTGGATTTTTCTTTCCGGTTCTTCCAAGCAATACCAAACGGTAGTATTTTTCCTTACTTCTTGTCCATGCTCTTGTAGGACACACTGTAATGCAGACACCGCAACCTATACATTTTTCGGTATCTCTTACTATTTTTCCGTTCACTACTTTAAGGGCATCGACACTCTTTTTCTTACATCCCTTTACACAGGCTTCACAGGTAACACAGCGATTGGGATCATACTGCGGCTCCGTCATTCCTATAATGCCGAAATCGTTCATCCTTACCTTGGCACAGTCATTTGAACAGCCTGTAAATGCTATCTTGTAATGTAAATTATTGGGGAATATCATCTTCTCCATTTTTCTTGCGAACTCTGTAGTATCATAGTTTCCGTAAGGGCAAAGACGCTTTCCCGGGCAGGCTACAACATTCCTTGTTCCTGCTGCAGCATATCCGGTATCTCTTTTTTCCTGATTGGTCTTAACATTATCAATAACGAGCTGTATTTCTTTATTGACAGCATCCATATCTTCAAGCTTTATTCCCGGGATCTCCACTCCTTGACGATTGGTGAGGAAAATACTTCCGTTACCGTATTTTTCAGCTATCTCACTGATCCTTTTCATACTTTCGGAGTCTATATATCCTCCCGGCATTCTGACACGGGATGCAGTTTCACCACGATGTTTAGACACACGAAAGGCATTTCTTTTCAGTTTTCCAACATTAATATCCTTAGCCATCTTCATTCCTCCTAGTCAATCAGACTCTTGCTGTCAACATAGTTAAATACCGGACCGTCCAGGCAGATATAGGTATCATTTACCTTACAATGCCCACATTTACCTATACCGCAACACATCTTTCTTTCATAAGAAACCCAAATATTTTCCTCTTTAAATCCACGCTTTAAAAGCTCAATTACAGAAAACTTCATCATTGGAGGAGGACCTACTACAACAGCCTGCGTTGTTTCCACATTATTTAATTTTACTTCCGGTATAAATTTGGTTACCAGACCTACATTGCCGTTGTAACCTTCCGCCTCTTTATCCATGGTCAGTATAACATCCATTGTTTTTTCCCAACGTTTAATGTCATCTCTAAACAACATATCCGAAGGGCTCTTAAAGCCTAAAATAATATGCTTATCCTTTGCATCTTTACTTTCACTCAGTGCATCAATTACACCACGCACCGGAGAAACGCCTGTACCTCCGGCTACCACAAGACATTCGCCCTCAGTGTATTTATTTACATCAAAACCGTTACCGTAAGGTCCACGAAGAAACAGTGTATCCCCTGCATAATTTTCAAATACCTCATCGGTAACTCTTCCTACTCTACGAATTGTAAGGTCAATACTGTTTGGACTGATACCGCTGACTGAAATAGGTGCTTCGCCGAACTTTGGAATAGATACTTCAAAAAACTGCCCCGGCTTTACTTCTCCCTCAAATTCCATACGGAAGGTATATTCTTTATCGGTATGCGGAATAACTTCAACTATTTTAGAAGAAAAGGGTACATAGGGATTATTTCTCATTAGCGACCTCCTTTTTGACTTCAGCTGTTACTTTATTGATTATATTGGAAAATGAAATATATTCCGGACATACTGTATCACATCTTCCACAACCTACACACATATTGTATCCGAAACGTTTTTTGAAATCGTAGATCTTATGCATTGTCTTAAAGCGCATACGGTCTCCGTTTTTCTTTCTGTATTCTCCTCCGCCGGCAACATTGGTATAGCCGTCTACCATACAAGATGCGCCGACCCTTCTTCTTTCACCTACCTTGCCGTTATCCGTATAGAAAACATCCTGCATTGTATAGCAGGTACAGGTAGGGCATACATAATTACATCTGCCGCAGCCTATACAGCGAACAGTATATTCATTCCACATATCCGACTGAAAAAGGCTCAAAGGCACACTTTCAGGCAAATTAACTCTTGTTTCATTCTCAGTAACAAATCTAGGTATAACTTCTTGCTCTTTAATGGCATTATTTGCAAAAATCTCTTCCAAACTTTCTTCTTTTAGTTGACAATGAAAACGGTTGTCGATTAAGTCAACCGAGAAAAGATAATCCAAATCATCTGCACGGTTAGTACCCATATCCACGCAAAAACAGTCCTCATAGGAGTGAGAACAGCCTATCAAGGCAAACTTCACATTGTCTCTTATACGTGCGTAGAAATAGTCCTCATCTCTTCCGTTATGAAGATAAATCTGATCAAGTCTTTTCAAAGCATTTAAATCACAGCTTCTTAAGAATATTATCACTTCGCTTGTATCTTCATCCGCTTCCTTTACTTCATTTTCAGTAAAGAAAAAAAGCGTCTGTGAAAGTGGTGTTAAAATTTCCTTAAAAGAATAATCCGACTTCTTCTCAAGCTCAATTTCAGCCGCCTCTTTTATAAAATCGTAGCGTACCACATCAGTATCGGTGAATCTGCCTTCTCCCTTTTTTAGAACAGGTGCATATATGCGATACTTTTTACTTAAAATACGTACTACTTCGTCAAATCCTTTTGGTAAAAATACAAAACCCTTTTTCCCCATACTTTAATCCTGACCTTTCATATAGAAAACTGTTTTACTAAGGTTTATTTTATGAATGTTAAGCTTTTATCATTCGCAGGAAATATTATACCATAGCTAACAATAGTTTATATATATTAATTAAGAAATTGTAAGTTTGACTTACCTTACTCAATCACAACATATTTTTTTATTAATTTTTATTTTATCTTGATTTTCCTTTAATCAAAAAAACAGTAAACATGATTCGTTTACTGTTTTTCAAATTATTATATTCAATTATCATAAATTAATTCCTTATTTTACAAGCAAACAAGAAACGCCTTGTTATCCGATCTTTACAATGCTAAGATCTTTTAAAAGCAGCTTTGAAATTTCACAGGTAAAGTCTTTGTTTTGCTCAGCACTTTTTGATGAACTTAACAAAGTCACAAGTCTGTGTATATCTGCCTAAAATTAAAAATCTATGAGTAAGATAGGACAACAAGGTCGTCTTCCATACTGTTATATATCCACCAACATCAATATAATAAATTTACTTTCTGGCACCGCCTACAAAAAATACCGCTACCGTACCTACTCCGGTATGTGCCCCGATAACTGTACCGATAGAATTGATCTTTACCTTTTCTTTCATTTTCGGGAATCTTTCTTCTATCATGTCTGCTACCTTCCTTGCATCTTCGTAGCAGGCTGAATGTGATATGAAGCATTTGCCGTCATAGTCCGCTCCGTTAAGAGCATTCTCCTGCATCTTCTCCACTATTCTTTCCATAACCTTTTTCTTGGTTCTGACTTTTTCTATAGGTATGAGCTTTCCTTCGGCATTAATATAGATAAGCGGGCAAATATTTAATATTTTCCCTACCGTAAATGCAGTTTTACTTATTCTTCCGCCTCTTAAGTAACTGGTAAGATCCGTTGAAAAGAAGTATGCATTTATATTGTCCTTTAATTTTATACCGTATTCATAAAGCTCATCTATGTCCGCACCCTCATTTTTTTTATCTGCAAGCATATCTGCCAAAAGTCCGAAGCCCATAGAGGCCTGTAAAGAGTCTATGAATAGGATCTTTCTATCGGGATATTCTTCTATAAGAGAATCTACAGCTATTTTAAGAGAGTTAACCGTGCCCGATATACCTCCCGAAAGGCATATATGCAGGATATCGAACCCCTCTTCCAGGTACGCCCTAAAATACTGACTGTACTCGTCTTCATTTATCTGCGAAGTCGTAGGCATTGCCCCTTTTTTCATCCTGTCGAAAAACTCGTCTATAGGCATAGACTCTCCGAGATCGTCCTTATAATTTTTGCCATCCATAGTAAAATTACTGCATATATACTTTACATCTTTCTCAGCATAAAATTCCTTTGGCATATCGGCTGTCGAACAACAGGATAAGATATATTTATTCATTATTAATGCTCCGTATTTTCTTGATTTACTGATTTTTTTTATATATTTCACTGTGTCTTTTTATAAAATAACTCACCTGATTTATTGCCGGTTTTTCACATAAAGTTAAAGAAAGGCAAAGTATTCCGCAAATGATCTGCAGAATTATAACTATTTAAATCTACAGTATCTGTATAAGTTATTTAAACACCACACTACTAAGGATGGAGGACCTGATAGCCTGACACATCATAGTAACCTGCCGGATCCGCATCACTTCCGAACCATATATGTGCATATCCGCCGTCTATCGCAACTCCCATGGTAGTTAAATTGCTCCACATACCTTGAGTCGTCATAACAGCATTATGCCCGGATGAACCCTTCCACAAATTAAGTGCCGTTTCAGGAGTTAAATTATAACCTGAACTGCCTGCGGATATTTCAAATCCGTCTCCTGTATAAGATGTCAGTTCTCCGGGCTTACTCCACATAAGGTGAGCATAATTGTGATCCGGAGTATATACTACCGGTATCCAGCTTCCGTTACCTGACCAACTGTGTAAGTTTCCTTTTATGCCTCTTGAATCATACAGAGTTTCAGGATGGTAGGCATTGGAGTCGGCAACGTGAGTCCTTGCAACCTGAGTCAATGAAACCGAAAGTGATAACTTTTGAAGTCCCAGACTTTCTCTGTAGGCATTTACCAGATAATAAAGTCTTGCTTCTTTGTTACTAAGGCCCAAAGCCATAAGTTGATTGACTACCTGAGTCTCGGCACTTGACGCACCTGCTGCACTTCCGGATCCTGACGCACTTCCTGATCCTGATGCACTTCCCGATCCTGATGCAATTGACGCACCTGATGAACTTCCGGATCCACCTGAGCTGCCTGAACCTGATGAACTACCTGAACCGCCTGAGCTGCCTGAACCTGATGAACTACCTGAACCGCCTGAGTTGCCTGAACCTGATGAACTACCTGAACCGCCTGAACCGCCTGAATAGCTTGATCCGCCCGAATAGCCTGATCCACCGGAACTGCCCGATCCGCCCGAATAGCTTGTCTTTACAGGCTTATTACTTTCTATCCATTTACCGCTTCCATCAACATAGTATCCGTCCGGTGTCTTTGTATTCACCAGCATAGCTCCGTCAGCACCCAGGTAATAGTTTCCTATCCAGCGATTTTCAACCATATACCCGTTAGCGTCAAAATAATACCACTTGTTATCTATATACTTCCATGCATTTGTAGGGTATGATCCGTTTTCATATTCGTACCACCAGCCCTTATTATTACTCTTCCACTGTCCTTGTTCAATCATGGCTCCGTCGGCACCCAGATAATAGTTTCCTATCCAACGATTTTCTACCATGTATCCGTTAGCATCAAAATAATACCACTTATTATTAATATACTTCCATGCATTTGTGGGATAAGATCTGTCAGCTTCTTCATACCACCAACCCTTATCATTCCTCTTCCACTGTGCCCCAGCTTGTGCAAAAGCCGGTACGATCAAAGCACAACTTACGATCGCAACAGACATGCCACCCAATATACTCTTAGACAACCTCATAAGAACCTCCTCTGTATTCGGAACTTTTTATTTACTTTACAATTCTAACACCACAGGCTTTGTTAGTGCAAGCCTTTATTGTCTGTTTGCCGCTTTATTCCAAGTATTTTATGTTTCTTCTATGATTTCTTGAGTGGCTTCTCTTCTGTAACACATGATGAAATTTTTTCTTTTATTTTCCACTACCTGATCTGCGGATATTCTACTTTAAAATATTTTTCACAGGATTCATCTTACATTGATAAAGTACAGCTACTACTTTTTCTTTCTTAAATATAAACCGCAGCCTAACACAAGTACCGCCGTTATTCCGATTGCTATAAGTACCTTCATGTTGCTCTCTTTGGAATTTTTGAGTATCAAAAATTCTCCCCTGGATCTGTCCACCCTGAAACTTATGTAAGATCCTATCCTCTCACTTTCAACTATTTTTATACCGTCCTCAGTCTTTATCGCAATCACATCTGCATTCTTATCTTCACTCAATACCCTAAGTTCAATGTACGAACCGTTGCTTCCCGGTATTATGTTGTACTCATATTTTTTCAACACTTTTTTCGAAAAATTTTTATCATCCCCCGATAATTCCGCTTCCTTAACTTCTACTGTGGTTCCGTTGTAGAAGTAGGAATTTGCCAAAAGTACAGGTTTTTCTCCTACACTTTCCACACTTACGATATCCTTGTTCCACAGGGCTGATATCAAATGTATAGTGGCATTGGTCCTTATCTGCTTGCCCGGCAACTCCTCCCAATATGTGTTATAACCGTCCTTTTTAGGAGGTTGCGGTATCTTTGCCGAACTTATGCTATCACCGTAATCTACCTTTACTGTTTTTATGATATCATCTCCCACCACATATTTAACTTCCAGGTACTTGAATCTTTCCGGTGTGCTCTCCTGTGATAAAAGTTCTTCATAACTTACTGTATTTGCCTCTTTTGCAAAGCTTATGTTATTGATCGCACCTACACCGTAGTCAACATATCTGTTGTATTCGGCATTTCCTTCTTCTGTAAGCTCTCCTGCTATACTGCCCTTCTTGGCATCTTCCGTACTAACTACCTCGGACATTACAGTGTTGTTTTTAAGTTCCTTTGCACTGCCTGCTATACCGCCCACATAATTTTTGGCACTTACACTTGATAAACTGTAGGAATCACTTAACACATTGGTGCTGTAACCCGCTATGCCTCCGGCATAAGAACCGTTTTCGGAACTTATATTTCCATAATTTTGATTGCCTGTTATCGCACCGTAGTCGGCTTTTGCAACTATTCCTCCCACATAATCATTCTTTGCATTTATGTCCGCATCATTGGTATTGCCTGACACTATCGCATAAATATTATCGCTGAAATTAAGTGAAGTTTCACCGCTTTTGTTGATTCTGTTTGACAGACCAATATTGTCACTTATGGTTTCCTTAAGGTCTATACCTATTCTTCCCACTATGCCTGCGACATTAAAATCACCTATGACCTCTGCCTTATTGACCGAGTTAATAAGTTTTGCTTTTTCAAAATTCTTATCGCTTTTTGCTGAAATATCATAAAAAACAGTCTTATCTTCTATCTTTGCTCTTAGATTATCTTCGCCTTCATCAATGATACCCCTTATATTACCAATCTCAGACCTTATATTATCTATATCGGTCTTCATGCTTTGGCTGCTTGTTCTTAGATCTTCCTTAGCCTTATCTATTTCGGCTTTCAGGGCTTCACCGTCACTTTTTATAATATTTCTGCTGTCCGAAAGATCATCACTGAATTGATCTTTTTGATTATCCAAATAATCTATCAGGTCCTTGGACTGATTGTATAACTCGTCTATATCACCGCTAAGATATGAAAAATCTTGTTCTATTCCGTCTAACTTACCTCTTTTATTTTCAAGTGAGGACTTCATTCTTTCTGTTATTGTGGAGATATTTTTTATTGCAGCTATGGTATTTTCAAGCTTTGTATTATCGCTTTTAATAATATCGGAATAGCTCGGTCTGTCTCTGAGATCTCCTATCTTATCCGCAGCATCGGAGGCACTGTCCGCTATATTCTCTCCAACTCCTTCCAGGTTCTTTCTTTTTTCATCAAGTCCCTCGTCGAATTTATCATTTTCCTGCTTATGAATATCTATTCTATTATCAAAATTTTGTTTTAAGTTATCCTGTTTTGCTGATATGTTGTCGCTGTCTTCCTGTAATAAACTTACTGAAGAATCGATCTGTGCGGAAAAATCATCGGATAATTTATTAAGAACTTCAAGCTGTCTGTTAAGTTTATCCAAGGTATCGCTCTCATAGGCTATCTCCATATATGGCTCAAGAACTCCGACTATTCCTCCTACATCTCTTCTTCCGTATACTATAGCCTGATTGCTGCACTCTTCTATTACTCCGTTTTGAACTCCGGCTATCCCTCCTACTTTATAACTTGTATGCTCATAACCTACTTTAGCTAGGTTGCTGCATGACTTTATATAGCCTGTTGAAACTCCGGCTATTCCTCCCATTATCTCGGGCTTTTCCTCATCCGCAGTCACTGTCTCCACATTAAACTTTGGTAGTGCGGCAGTATTTTCATCCGAAAGCACCACTTCTTTGCTTCCGAATATTCTTCCTTTATTCTCGCAAGAAATGATAACTCCTTTATTAATTCCTGCTATTCCGCCAACCAGCTTTGTGCCATCGACCTGTGCGTAGTTTTTGGAATTTAATATAAAGCCCGTATCATCGTTGATACCTGCCATTCCTCCTACTGTCTTGTAGGCTTTTAATATTCCGGAAAAATTAACACTGTCTATTATACCTTTATTTGTTCCTACCACTCCTCCTGCCGTAATCTTACTTCCTCCCGGAGCTATATTTCCCTCTATGTTAAGATTTTTTACTACTCCCTGTTCTCCTATAAGTCCTATGAGTCCCGCATCACTGCTTTTTTCACTTATGCTTAAGCCTTTTATAGTATGACCTTGACCGTCAAGTGTTCCTGAAAATACAGGTATGGGTGTAAAATCTTCATTTGAAAGATCTATATCCGAACTGAGTGCGTAACTTTTACCCAAGGTAAATTCTTCTGTTGTGGCATTTTTTGATATCTCTTTAAGGGCTGTAGCACTGTCTATATATATTATATCCTGCTCCGGGTTTACAGCCTGGGCATTTTGCGTATCCGCATAAACAACTATACTGAGCGGCTGCAAGATCATATTTATACTGAGGGCTAAAGCCGTTATTTTTTTTATATTAATTTTCATCTTCTCTTCTGCTCTCCTCCTCATTATTTTTCCTTGAGAATGATGTCTTATCTATAATAAAGTCGAATAAATATAAAAGTATCGGTAAGACGAACATTACCAGGATTATGGAAATAACTACTCCTACCCCGAGTGTTTTTCCAAGTGACGCTATAGTTGCGTTTGATGTAAGATATCCTATGACAAATCCTGAAGCTGCCATTATGGTACCTGAGGTTATTATAGTAGGGAAGGCCTCGTTAAGGGTTCGTGATATGGCAGTTTTGTGTTCCTCACACTCTTCCCTTAGTACCATATATCTGCTTGTAATAACTATCGCATAGTCTATGGTCGCTCCCATTTGTATGGAACTGACTATTAGGTAACTTAAGAAGAACATAGGCTCACCCGTAAGGAAAGTCAAACTGAAATTCACCCATATACTTCCCTGTATGGTGAGTACCAGTATAAAAGGCAGTGCCGCACTCTGGAAGGTAAAGAGAAGTATGATGCCTACAAGCAGGGCTGTGATTATACTTATACGCAAATTATCCGTTCCGAATGTCTTACTTATCTCATAGTTGCTTGAGGAATCCCCTACTACATACACTTCGTTATAATAGGTTTTGGCTATATTTTCTATTTCATCGATTCCGGCAAATGTATCCTTTCCCTCAAGATCTCTGTTCCATACCACAAGTAAACGTGAATATTTTTCGCTTTCAAGCTGTTTTCTTGCATCTGCGATACTCTTATGGATATCTTCTATATTTTTCGTTATATCTTCATCTATCTCCACACCGCCGTTCTCTATCTGATCATAGAGAAAGTCGACCATATTTATTATAGGGACCTTATAGCCGTCTATGCTGTTTAAAAATGCTCCGTACTGCTCATTTTTAAGTGCATAGAATCTGTATACCATTTTTACTATATCTATATCTACATCAGCTATCTCTGCAAGCTCTCTGGGCTTAAGACTGTCTGTAAGTACGTATTCGCCTTCATTTCCCACTTCTATGTTGGCAAGTCCGGTAACGGAGCTTACTCCCTCTACTTTGGATATGTCTTCCAAAAGTCTTGCTTCTTTTATATAATCTTCCTTAGGTATTATCACCGCCATAATATTTGAGCTTCCGAAATGTCTTTCTATCTCTTCTTTCGCAGCTATGTATTCCGTCTTTTTATCTGATTTTATTGAATTGGGATCAAATATATATGCAGTCTTTCCGGATAATATAGCTCCCCCTACTACCAAAACCGCAAATACTCCGGCTATGATATATCTTACGCTTAATATCTTTTTTCCAAGGAAGTCGATATTCGGAACGAAGCTTTTATGCATACTTTTTTTGATCTGTTTTTCAAACATCATGATAAGTGCCGGCATGAATATAAATACGCTTATCATGCTGAAAATAATCGATTTTAGTAATACCTGACCAAGGTCCATACCTATTCGAAACTGCATGGTCATCAGTGCTACCATTCCTGCCATTGTTGTAAGTGAACTGGAAGATATCTCGGGTATAGCTTTAGCCAGGGCATTGATCAAAGCATGCTTTGCCTTAAACTCCCGTCTTTCTTCCATAAATCTGTGAAACAAAATGATCGCATAATCTATGGCAAGTGCCAATTGTAAAACCACTCCTACCGCCTTTGTCACGAAAGATATTCTTCCGAATATAAAGTTTGTTCCTACGTTCAATAATATTGCCATTCCGAAGGTCAGCATAAATATTAAGATCTCTACATAGGTCTGAGAGGTAAATATCAGTACACCCGTTATAATAAGTACGACCAATATCCCTATTATCTTCATATCCTCATTAAGTGATTTTGCATCGTCTTTATCTATAGTCGTGTAGACAACATTGTCATAAGAGGATACGCTTTCTCTTACCTTTACTATCGCATCCTGTACAAGTTTTGAATCTTCCACGTCTTCAAAACTTACGGTGTAGAGTGCCGCAAAATCTTTATAATAGTCTTCTATGTTCTTATTGTCATAAGATGAGTCTGAATTATCATAAAAATCCACTCTTGAAACTCCGTCTATTTCCTTAAGCTTATTACCAATCTCCAAAGCCTTTTCATAGTCGATATTATTTATCATTACCTTGGCATTTCCAAAGGTAGTGAAACTCTCATCCATAATATCAAGACCTTGCTTGGTTTTAGTACTTTGAGGCAAATAATCCGATAATTTGTTGCTAACCTTTACCCACGAACTGCTGAATACCGAAAATATTGCAGCCAATATAAAAAATACCGTGAAGGCTTTTCTTTTATTTACTATATATGCCGCTACCTTCTCAAACATTACACCCTCCTTTTTTATTCTTATTTTAAAGTAAAATTTTTTCTTTCTAAAGAATGTAGTCTACTTCCGACAGATATTTTATTCAACAAACAAAAACAGCTAAACTGTAGCATTTCTTACAGTTTAGCTGTTTTGTAGTATAAGTTTTTAATACTTTTCAAGCAGTGCCACTACCTCCACTCCCGGAGTATTAGGGAACATATCGACTCCCAGAGCCTTTTTCATCCTATAACCTCTGTCTTGTAAAAGTCTAAGATCCCTTGCAAGGGAGCTTGGCTTACAGGACACATATACGATACTTTTTGCTCCGAAGTCTATGATCTTAGGAAGTGCCTTCGGATGTATACCGTCTCTTGGAGGATCCAAAACTATGATATCCACTTTCCCGGCAAGCTCATCCACAAGTTTAAGCACATCTCCGCACATAAATATGCAGTTATCAATATCGTTAAGTTTTGCATTTTCCTTGGCAGCTTCAACCGCCTCCTCCACTATCTCTATCGCATGTACCATCTTTGCATGTTTTGATAAAAGCTGGGCTATCGTACCTGTACCGCTGTAAAGATCGTATAAAAATCTGCCTTCGGTATCCCCCACATAATCTATGACTGCTTTATATAATACTTCTGCTCCCCTTGAGTTGGTCTGGAAAAACGAAAAGCTGCTTATTTTGAATTTAAGTCCCAACAGATTCTCATAAATATGATTTCTTCCGTATAAGAGCCTGCTTGCCTGATTAATGACCGCATCAGCATAGGAATTATTAATAGTATGAATAACTCCGGCTATCTTTCCCTTTAATCCGCTTTCTTCAAGTTTCATCAGACTTTCAAGCCAATCATTTAAAAGAGCTGAGATTTCTTTATCAAGCTCTCCTACTTCCTGCCTGTCTTCTATCTTTTCACTTAATTTACTTGTGGTAACTATGTTGATCAGTATTTCTTCATAAGCCGTACTTCTTCTTACTATAAGATGTCTTAAAAATCCTTCTCTGCCGTGCTTATGGAAATAAGTTATTCCTCTGTTTGCAAAGAACTCCTTTGTAAATGCCTGAATCATATTGAAATCATCATGTACTATATTGCAGTTTTGTGTATTGACCACATCATAATGACTTGCCCTTTTATGCATCCCAAGGCTTAAAGGACCGTCTTTTACCTCATCTCCGAAGGAAAACTCCATTTTATTTCGGTAATGAAGTACATCCGGACTCTTTATTATGCCTTCCCATAAAAAAGGCTCATCAGCCGCTTCCGTCAACAATTCTGTTATTTGCTTATCCTTAATGCTTATCTGATTGTCATAGGATACGCTTTGATAACTGCAACCTCCGCAAGTACTGTGCGGACAGAGCGACTTTGCATCTTCCAGTACTGATTTTTCCATTACTTTCAGTATCCTGCCTTCTGCATTTTTGTTTCTTTTTTTGCTTATCACATATTCAACCGTCTGCCCTTCTATAGCATGTTTTATAACTACTCTACCTTCTTCTCTTTCTATGATCCCTTTATCAGGGTAGACAGTTTTTGTCACCCTGCCTATAGATATTTCACCTTTTTTCATTATAAATACTCTCCGTCTAAATCAAGAAAGGTCAAAATTCCGGCAACCCAACCGCAAGTTTGACCTTTTTTACATATATCAAATTTATGCCGGTACGGTAGTTACTTTCAGAAGCGAACTTACCAAAAACCATACTAAAACTATAATACCCAAAACTATTCTATAATAACCGAACAGCTTAAAGTCATGTTTTTTGACCCAGTTGATCAGGAAATTGACCGAATATGCCGATACCAAAAAGGCAACCAGTAATCCTACTACAAGATATAAGATCTCTTCAAGTGTAAATGCACCGCTGTATTTCACTATCTTCACCAAGCTTGCCCCCAGTATTATAGGGAGTCCCAAAAAGAAAGAGAATTCGGCAGCCACCGATCTGCTGCAACCAAGAAGCATTGCTCCTATTATAGTGGCTCCCGATCTTGATGTGCCCGGTATCAATGACAGTACCTGGAACATACCTATATACAAAGCGGTATAATAGTCTATCTTGGAAGTTTTCGTTATAACAGGAGTTTTTCTGAATGACTTGCTTTCGATCACTATAAAAATAATTCCGTATACGATCAAAGCCAAGGCTATGACAAAGGAACTGTGCATGTGTGCATCTATCCAGTCATCAAGCAGTATACCGAGTATACCTGCCGGAATACAAGCTATGACTATCTTCACCCACAAAAGCAGTGTCATTCGGTTTTGATATTCATTCTTTTCAACGCTGAAAGGATTTAATTTGTTAAAATACACTATAGCTACCGCAAGCATTGCTCCAAGCTGTATCACTACGGTAAACACATCCTTAAACTCCTTTGTAACGTTAAGGTTGATAAGTCCGTCGATCAAGATCATATGTCCCGTAGAACTTATGGGAAGCCATTCTGTGAATCCTTCCACTATACCAAGTACTATAACTTTTAAAAACTCAATTACACTCATATGTATCTCCGCTATATATTTTCTATTTGCCAATCAATAGGCTCTAGTCCGTTACTCTCAAGAAATTCATTAGCCTTACTGAAATGCTTACATCCGAAAAAACCCCTGTAAGCCGACAAGGGACTCGGATGGGGTGCTTTAAGTATCAGATGTTTCGGGTTATCAAGCATAGAAGACTTAAGCTGTGCCGGTCTTCCCCAAAGCATAAATACCACCGGTCGTGAGCTTTTATTTACAGTTTCTATTATAGCATCCGTAAATCTCTCCCAGCCCTTAGCCTGATGCGAAAAGGCTTCATGCGCCCTTACCGTAAGCACGGTGTTAAGTAACAACACTCCCTGCTTTGCCCATTTCACCAAATAACCGTTATTCGGTATGTAAAGCGACAGATCATCCTGAAGTTCCTTATAAATATTTTGAAGTGAAGGCGGTGTCTCAACATGAGGCGGTACCGAAAATGCAAGACCGTGTGCCTGACCATCCCCGTGATAAGGGTCTTGTCCGAGTATCACGACCTTCACTTTTCCAAGCGGCGTAAGATGCAGGGCATTAAATATATCCTCCGACCTCGGATATATAGGTCTTGAAGCATACTCCGCCTTAACAAATTCATATAAATTCTTATAATAATCTTTGGAAAACTCCGGCTTTAGAGCTGCTAACCAATCACCTGTAATGCCTGCCATTCTTAAACTACTCCTTTCCGTTCCAACAATAAGTACAAAGTTTACATTCCGGTAAACCTATAGACTCTATAAGATCATCCAAACGATTGAACTTAAGTGTGGAAAAATGCTGAATCTTCCTAATCTCTTCAACCATTTCTTTATAATTCTTGCTGTCCGGATCCGCATAATCCTTTAATATCTCGGGGCTTACATAATCCCCTTCTCTGTCTCTTATTATCCTTCTCGCTATCAGATCCAGATCCGAATTGGATCTTGAGAAATTAAGATATTTACATCCGAACATGATCGGCGGACATGCCGGTCTTACATGCACGTGCTTTGCACCGCTGTTATATAAAAAATCGGTGGTTTCTCTAAGCTGAGTACCTCTTACTATGGAGTCATCTATAAGCAACAGGTCTTTGTTGAATATAAGTGATTCCACCGGGATCAGCTTCATGTGTGCTATCAGATTTCTCTGAGACTGATGTGTAGGGGTAAAAGATCTCGGCCACGTCGGAGTGTACTTTATAAACGGTCTTGCAAAAGGTATACCCGATTCGTTGGCATAGCCTATGGCATGTGCCGTACCGGAGTCGGGAACCCCCGCAACTATATCCGCCTGAGTATCATCTCTTTTTGCCATAAGCTTACCGCAGTTATATCTCATCTGCTCAACATTCACACCCTCGTATACTGCTGTGGGATATCCGTAGTACACCCAGAGGAATGAGCATATCTTCATCTCTTCCCTTGGTTTCCTGAGAGTAGTGACTCCTTTTTCATCCATATACACTATTTCTCCGGGACCAAGATCTCGATAGCGTCTGTAGCCAAGATTAAGGAAAGCATGGCTTTCAAGAGTCGCACAGTAAGAACCCTGCTTTTCTCCGAGTATGACCGGTGTCCTTCCGCATCTGTCTCTTGCGGCGTACATTCCTTTATGAGTAAGTATAAGAAGACTCATTGAGCCCTTTATCACATCCTGAGCATACTCTATGCCCTCTTCAAATGTTGACTTTTGATTAATAAGTACCGCCGCTATTTCCGTTGCATTGATACGACTGCCGCTTTGTTCCAGGAAGTATGTCGGACCGGTTTTATAAAGCTCTTCTATGATCTCCTTTTGGTTAGAGATCTTACCTACGGTCGTAATTGCAAAACTTCCCAAATGTGATTGTATCAGCAGGGGCTGCGGATCCTCATCGGATATACAGCCTATGCCCAGATTACCGTGCAGATCTTCCACATCATGTTCGAACTTAGTTCTAAATGGTGAGTTTTCTATATTATGTATAGCCCTACTGAAACTTTCTCCGTTACTGACTGCCATACCGCCACGTTTTGTTCCCAAGTGCGAATGATAATCAACTCCGAAGAAAAGATCCATTACGCAATCAGACTTAGATGCTACACCGAATATTCCACCCATTTTTTCAACCCTCTCTTATAGTAATTAAAAGAATGCTAATTAAGCATTTGTTTTGCCAGATCAATTATATGCTCTGAGCTAAATCCGAATTTTTTGAAAAGCTCGGATTGAGGCGCACTTGCTCCAAAACCGTTCATTGATACGACCTCGCCTTCAAGTCCCACATATTTATCAAGTCCGAAACCTGACAATGCTTCTATAAATATCCTCTTTGTCACCGCCTTCGGCAGCACGGACTCTTTATATTCCTTACTCTGCTCTTCGAATATATCTGTACACGGCATACTTACAACTCTTGTGCTTATGCACATCTTCTCCAATTCTTCAGCGGCTTCGACAGCCAAAGAAACCTCGGATCCGGAAGCTATAAGCATAATATCGATCTTTTCTCTGGAAGATTCCTTAATAACATATCCTCCCTTTAAGGCTTCCTTTGAGCTTCCCTCTATCTGCGGAAGGTTCTGTCTTGTAAGTATGATGGCTGTAGGTGTCTTTTCAGACTTAAGAGCACTGTACCATGCGGCAAGTGTCTCTGTAGCATCTGCCGGTCTGAATGAATTAAAGTTAGGCATAGCTCTTAACATTGCAAGCTGCTCGATAGGCTCATGTGTAGGTCCGTCTTCTCCTACTCCTATTGAGTCATGTGTAAATACGAATGTCGTCGGTATAGACATGAGCGCAGACAGTCTTGCCATAGGTTTTGTATAATCACTGAATACGAAGAAGGTAGCACAATAAGCCTTAAGAGCGCCGTGTAATATGATTCCGTTGGTGATAGCCGCCATAGCAAGCTCTCTTACACCGAAGTGTATATTTCTTCCGGAATAAGAATTCTTGTCAAAATCACCCATTTCACTGAGGTAAGTCTTATTTGAAGGTGCAAGATCCGCCGAACCTCCTATAAGATTAGGTATCTCAAGCTTTACCCTGTTCAATATTTTTCCGGAAATATTTCTTGTGGCATCAGCTTTATCATCCCAAGCCCAATACTCATCCTTATCGAGGAAGCTTAAATCTTCTTCTGCAAAATATTTATTCCAAAGCTCTTTATTTTCAGGGAAAGCTTTGAAATATTTTTCAAGCAGTTCATTCCACTCCTGCTCATACTTTTCAAGTCTATCTACTTTACCTTTGTAATGTTCATAAACATCTTCAGGTACAAAGAAAGGCTCTTCATACTCCCAACCTATCGTTTCTCTGAGTGCTTTTATATTATCCGCACCAAGAGGCTCACCGTGAGCACTTGACTTTCCTTCTTTAGCCGGGCAACCGAAGCCTATCTTGGTCTTTATATTAATAAATGAAGGTTTTTCATCATTATTCTTAGCTTCTTCTATCGCCTTTGAGATCTTTGCAAGGTCGTGACCGTCGTCAACTTCTATGACCTGAAAACCGAAAGCTTCCATACGCTTGCTTACATCTTCAGTAAATGCAAGTTCGGTTGAACCCTCTATACTTATACTGTTTGAATCATATAATACTATGAGTTTTGAAAGTCCGAGGTGTCCGGCAAGTGAGAACGCTTCCGAGCTTATACCCTCCATCATACAACCGTCTCCGCCGAGCACATAGGTGTAGTGATCTATTACATCAAATCCGTCTTTATTAAATACACTTGCAAGATGCGCCTGTGCCATAGCCATTCCTACAGCCATGCCCATACCTGCTCCGAGCGGTCCTGTTGTAGCTTCCACTCCTACTGTATGTCCGTACTCCGGGTGTCCGGGTGTTAACGAATCAAGCTGTCTGAAAGACTTAAGATCCTCTATCGAAAGATCTCCGTATCCGAAAAGATGTAACAGTGAATACAGAAGCATTGATCCATGACCTGCCGAAAGCACAAATCTGTCTCTGTTTATCCACTTCGGATTTTTAGGATTATGTTTCATGTGGTTGACCCACAACTCATAACTTATATCAGCAGCTCCCAGAGGAAGTCCCGGATGACCTGAATTGGCCTTTTGTATGGCATCTGCTGAAAGTATCCTTATAGCACTTGTCGCCTTTTGTTCGATATTTGACATTGTATAAGCTCCTTTTAAAATAATTATAAATTATAGCAAAAAATAAGTTACTAAATCAAGTATGGGTATATTTACTTTGGATAGAGAATATCTCACCGATCCTATATACCGGTAAAAGCTCAATATTTCGCTTTTAAATAAATTATTGAGCAAAGAAAGCATCAAGTCCGTCAGCTATACCCTTTGCATGATTTTTAAGCACTGACTCGTCATGTGAAGATGCCTTGTCTCCAAGCTCTATGTCTATAGACGGAATAGTTGAATATGAGGTCTGTGTAAGATCCATCTCAAGACTTCCGTTTGAGAAGATCTTCGTTCCCACTCCTCTGAGTCCTGATATAACGCTGTCACCAAGTTTGTGATGCTTTTGCCAGTTGGATGCTACAGGTTCCATAGCTCTGTAGGATGCGACATTAGGTACGCTCATATAAAAGGCGCCCTTATTGCTTGAGGTACTGTCCCAGTGCAGTGCAAGGTGACAGTCGGCATTATTGTTGGCAATAACGGTCCTTGCTATGTTGTCAAGCTGCACATCATCGCTTTCTCTTATCATAAGCACATCGTAACCCCTTGACAAGAGCTCATTCTTAAGTACCTTAGCCATAGCAAGTGTTACGCTTGCCTCACTTGTACCGTCTGCAAAGGTCATACCTCCGGATACTGCGATGGAAGTTACCTGTCCTGCAGCTGTAGTTCCTCCGGTAACCTTAGGTGTTGAGTCCGGATGTGAAAGTGTCTTTACCGATGAACCGCCGCTGGTACCGTGTCCCGCATTTACACACACTACCTTGTTCTTTCTGTTGCCGCTTGCCTTATACATCTTCGCTTTTCCGCTGTTGATCTTTGAAAAATCAGCGTATTTCCATGAAGGATTTAATCCTATCTCGGCACCGTCACTTACCTGTGACTGAGCCTGGGTTTCTTCTACCTTAGGCTTTTGTGTAGAAACAAACTCCGAAGATATGTAGGCTTCCTTGTCCTTATACATGACCTTTGACCATTTTTCGGATCTTCCTATACGTTTTAACTCTTCACCCTTATTAAATGCGGTTATTTTTTCGGAAGTTGAATCCGGCTTACTTCTTAAATTAACATTATCCCCTTGAACATATATGGTCTCGTCCACTGTTTCAAAGCTTATACTTTCCTTACTTGCAACTGTACTCACCTGTGTGGTCACAGACTTTGTGTTGATAGCTCCCGCTGCTGCAGAATTATCACTTGACTCTTCTACCGCCTTCGTCTCCTCTGTCACTTCGCTGCTTGTAACACTTTCCGCTTCCTTCGAATTTGCTCCGCAGGCACAGATCAATAATGCTAAACTCGCTGTTAATACCAAACTTTTTAATCTCATATATTTACTTCCTTTCGTTGATTACATTATTTTACGGCTTCAACTATCGTTGCGCCGCCTGCCACATAAGAATCTTCATCATAAAATACCACTGCCTGACCCGGTGTTACCGCTCTTACAGGCTGCTCAAACTCTACCGATATTTTATCATCCGATATAGCTTTTACAATACAATTCTCACCCTTATGGGAATATCTTATCTTTGCTTTAAGGCTTATGCTCTCTCCCATCTTAAGTCCTTCTATACTCATCCAGTTTACCCTGTCTGCGATCAGACCCTTATCAAGTACTTCCAAAGAGTTACCTATAACGACTTGATTGTTATTCACATCTATCTTTGTTACAAAAGCAGGTTCTCCCAGACTTAATCCGAGTCCCTTTCTTTGCCCTATAGTATAGTGTGTTATTCCTTTATGAGTACCGAGTACCTCTCCCCTGGTATTTACGAATTCTCCGCTGCGAATATTTATATCGCTGTTTTCTTCAATAAACTTTGCATAGTCACCGTCCGGCACAAAACATATATCCTGACTGTCGGGCTTATTGGCTATCCTAAGGCTTATCCTCTCGGCTATTTTTCTTATTTCATCCTTCTCATAATCTCCCACCGGCATAAGTGTTCTTGCAAGCTGCTCCTGTGTAAGATTATAAAGTGCATAGGTCTGGTCTTTCCCGCTGCTTTTAGCTGTATGTAGGCTATACCTTCCGTTTTTTAATTTAACTACCTTGGCATAATGTCCCGTAGCTATCAAGTCATACTGATAACCCGCCTTTTCATCAAAAGCACCAAACTTGATCAGCCTATTGCACATCACGTCGGGATTAGGCGTGAAACCTGCCCGCACCTTATCCATCGTGTAACGAGTCACCTGATCCCAATACTCCTTGTGGCAGTCGATAAGCTGCAACTTGCAACCAAATCTGGCCGCAACAGCAGTGGCCATCTCCAGATCTTCCTCGCTGGAACAGTCCCATTCTTCCTGCTCTTCAGGCCCAATCTTGATATAGAAACAATCGGGATGAAGCCCCAAACGGGCAAACTCCCAAACGACGACGCTGCTGTCGACGCCACCCGACAGCAACACGGCAATACGCTTCTGACGAAGTTCATCGACAGTGAGGCCGTCTATCTTATCTTTCTCGATTAGCATCATAAGTGCAAAGTTACGAAAAGATGGGATAACGCAGAAGCCTATAATAGACCGACTAGGGTTAATATACATTAAATATAGGAACACTGAGCAATAGTATAATAAAAATTACAAATCTTCCATACAAGCATAAAATTAATGATATTTAATTATAGTTCGATGATAAAAATGTTTTATTATTTAAGGGCTCGCCAAAGAAATTGTTCTTAAAATTTGGCAATCTACAAAAAAAACACTACTTTTGCGCCTACTTAAAAGTGTTTGCAGCTTATTAAATAAAA
>ERZ773197.989-NODE-989-length-20875-cov-57.394284_pt1 | contig 20875 bp, 14 predicted proteins | sample MGYA00580999_ERZ773197 | MGnify/ENA primary metagenome ERZ773197 (study PRJEB29015, sample SAMEA2738166) | human oral metagenome | biome: human oral; feature: human-associated habitat; material: saliva | place: China | collected 2185 ...
TGGGCTATAACCTGAGTAAAAAGGAGGTGACCTTAAACCGAATTGGGGTTGATAAAAAAAGGACTTTCGCCCATGAAAGTCCTACACTTAAATTCTTCAACAAAGGCTGATCGGTTGAAAGCCCAGTGGTTGATTATAATTTACGATCAATCGTGTACGCCAAATAAGCAGCCAATGAACGCCTTACAGCTTCATCGGGGAAAGCATTAAGCGCTTTATCGGCTTCTTTCCGAAGCTCCTCCATGCGCTGATGAGCATAGTTGATTCCGCCTGAACTTTTCGTGAAATCAACCAAACTTTTAATCTCTTCGGGTGTGGCCGTGCGAGCTTTTACGTGGGCTACCCACGTTTGCACGTCGGTGCGGTCTGTATGGTTAAGCGCATAGATAGCCGGCAGGGTTAGTTTGCCCTCCATCATATCGTTACCAGTCGGTTTACCGATGATTTCGTCGTCGTAATAATCAAAAATATCATCGCGTATCTGGAAGCAAAGGCCTATGATCTCCCCGAACGTGGCCGCCTGCTCTACCGTAGCCGGCGCGCAGTCGGCACTGATCGCTCCCAAGCGGGTACAAGCCGCAAAAAGGGCAGCCGTCTTGTGTCGAATGACGTCGAAATACGCCTCTTCCGTGGCCACGGCTTGACGAATATTGGCCAGTTGCTTCACCTCGCCTTCAGCTAATGTGCCGCCCAAACGCGCTACGATTTCTACGATACGCAGGTCGTCAGTGAGATAAGCTTGGTGCAAGGATTTGGAAAGGAGATAATCGCCTACGAGCACGGCCACCTTATTGCCAAACAAGGCATTGACGCTGGCTTGTCCGCGCCGCTCACCGCTATCGTCGACAACATCGTCGTGGATCAAACTGGCCGTATGCAGGAGTTCGAGCGTGACGGCCGAGCGCAAAGTTTTCTCGCTAATGGGCGCGAAAGCCTTGGCCGCGAGGAGTACTAAGATAGGCCGCATCATCTTGCCGTTGCGCCGGCGCACATAGTTGAGCGCCTGACCCAAATAATCATCTTCGTGGGTAAGGGATTCGGCAAAAAGACGGGCGTACTCGTTAAGTTCTGCCTCGATGGGGCGACGTATTTCAGCAAGTTTGTCCACTTTCATTCGCTGGTTTAGGTGACAAAATTACGAATAAAAAGCCAACAGACGGATTCTTTTCTGTAAATTTACCGATAATTTGACCACAAAACTGCCCTACGCAGCACTGAATCATGAAGAGACTTTTCTTATTGGACGCTTACGCGCTCATTTATCGGGCTTATTATGCCCTCATACGTAGTCCGCGTATCAACTCGAAAGGAGAAAATACGTCGGCCATCTATGGTTTTGTTAATACGCTTGAGGATATTCGGCGCAAAGAAGCGCCCGATATGCTCGCGATTGCGTTTGACCCGTCAGGACCGACATTTCGCCACGAGGCTTACCCTGGCTATAAAGCGCAGCGCGAAGCAACGCCGGAGGATATTAAGCGCGCCGTACCCATCATTAAAGATATTATCCGCGCGTACAACATTCCCATCATCGAGGTGAAGGGTTTCGAGGCTGACGACGTGATCGGAACGGTGGCTAAACGGGCAGCGGCAGAGGGTATTGAGGTTAGAATGGTCACGCCCGACAAAGATTATGCGCAATTAGTGGGGCCGAACGTGCTGATGCAGCGGCCTGGACACGGCAATGCGCCTTGGGAGATTTTGGGTGTGGAAGAGGTTTGCCAAAAATATGGGTTGGCGGATCCGAAACAGGTCATCGACTACTTGGCTTTGATGGGTGATGCGGCCGATAACATACCCGGTTGTCCGGGCGTGGGCCCCAAAACAGCCACTACTTTGATTCAGCGCTTCGGAAGTATTGAAAACTTGCTCGAACATACGGACGAGTTGAAAGGGGCGCAACGCCAAAAGGTGGAAGACAATGCGGAGAAAATCCGTTTCTCGAAATTTTTGACGACAATCAAGACGGACGTGCCGCTCGACGTAAGTTGGGAAACGTGGAAATTGACAGAGCCGGACTTCGACCAACTGCAACCGATTTTTGAAGCACTCGAATTTCGCACGTTTTTGAGTCGCTGGCAGAAAAGTCAAAATTTGCAAAAAAATCAAGCCGTCCAAGGCGATCTCTTTGCGATGCTTGCGGACGAAGATGCGGGCGACGCAAAAGAATCTAGTATTTCGACCTTAGAAAACACGGATCACGAATATCATCTGCTTGATAACGAGGATGAAATACGAGATTTTTGCGCGCAATTATTGACATTTGAAAAAGTTGCGTTAGATACGGAGACAACAGATAAGGAGGCGATCAAGGCAAAATTGATCGGCATGAGTTTTTCTACGGCTCCGGGGCGCGCATGGTACATTCCGGTTTCACGTGAAACGGATGCGGTCAAAGCGCGTTTGGAACTCCTTCGCCCATTTTGGGAAAAGGCGGACGTTTTGATTGTTGGGCAGAATCTGAAATACGATCTCACGGTGCTGGCTTCTTATGGTGTGAAACCTAAGGGCCGACTTTTCGACACGATGTTGGCTCATTATGTTGTGCAACCGGAACTGGCGCACAACATGGACTACTTGGCGAGCGTCTATCTCAACTATCGGCCGATTCCGATCGAACAGTTGATCGGGCCGAAGGGACGTGGGCAACGCAATATGGGAGATTTGGACCCGAAAGATGTATATGAGTATGCCTGCGAAGACGCTGACGTCACGCTGCGGCTGATGGCGCCGCTCGAAAAGGCGATGCGCGAGAACGGGGTCGAACAAATCTTCTACGATATCGAGATGCCCTTGATGCCGGTCTTGGCACGAATGGAGCGCAACGGCGTTTGCCTCGACACGAACGCGCTTCAAGAAATCAGCAGCGAGTTTACGGCGCGTATGGTCAAGCTGGAGGCGGAAATATATCAGTTGGCGGGCCACCCGTTTATGATTACCTCGCCGAAACAAGTGGGCGAGGTGCTTTTCGGCGAACTTAAAATCGACGAGAAGGCGAAAAAGACGAAGAGCGGCCAATACTCGACGTCGGAAGAAGTGCTCGTGCGCCTCTCGCACAAGCATGAAATTGTCGGAAAGATACTGGCGCATCGCGGACTCAAGAAGCTGTTGAGCACGTATGTGGAAGCCTTGCCCAAACTTGTGAATCCGCAGACGGGACACTTGCACACGACGTTTAATCAAGCGGTTACGTCGACGGGGCGCTTATCTTCGAGCAACCCGAACTTGCAAAATATTCCGGTGCGTGGGGAAGACGGACGCGAGATTCGGAAAGCGTTTATTCCGGAAGCGGGCGACGTATTTTTCAGTGCGGACTACTCGCAGATAGAGTTGAGAATAATGGCCCATCTCAGTAAAGACCCGCACTTAATCGAGGCTTTCAACAAGGGGGAAGACATTCACGCCGCTACGGCCGCACGCATTTTCAAGAAAGATTTGTCGGAAGTGAGCCGCGACGAGCGCCGGAAGGCGAAAACCGCAAACTTCGGCATCATTTACGGGATCTCGGCGTTCGGACTCGCAGAGCGGATGGACGTAAGTCGGACGGAGGCGCGCGAACTCATAGATAATTACTTCTCCACTTACCCTAAAGTGAAGGAATATATGGATAGCAGCATCGAAAAAGCGCGCCGGCGCGGCTATATCGAAACGGCTTTTGGCCGGCGTCAATATCTGGCCGACATCAATTCGCACAATGCCGTCGTGCGTGGCTATGCGGAGCGCGTAGCTGTGAATGCGCCCATCCAAGGGACAGCGGCCGACATTATCAAGCTGGCTATGATTCGCATAGATCAAAGGTTGCGCGCAGCGGGGTTGAAAACCAAGATGATCCTACAAGTGCACGACGAATTAAACTTCAGCATTCCACCCGCAGAACTGGAACGCGCGAAGGCTATCATCGTTTCTGAAATGGAAGGCGCTTATCAAATGAGCGTCCCCTTAGAAGCCGATTGCGGCACGGGCAAGAACTGGCTCGAGGCGCACTGATTTTACGCACCCTACCCTACGCGCCGCACCGCGTGGATAAAAAAGGTCGCACGCCGGCGCTTAAGCTCCGGCGTGCGACACAGATTTTATGAACAAACTCTTTTACCTATGGAGTATCCAAGGGTGAAAACAGCCTAATTAATTTGCGGAATTCTTCACCGCCTCACCGAGTTGGCGGCCCAATTCACGCGCTTTTTCGAGCACTTCAGCCTTAGCGCCTTGTTTCCATTCAAGGCCTGTGCCCACTTCCTCCATTTTCATGGTCTCATTGTAAGCGCGCAGGATCTTTACAGCTTGTCCTGCCCACGAGAAACCGCCAAAAATAGCCAACTTGTGGTGACTTACTTCGCGTTCGGCCAAATGTTTTACAAACTCATCCACACAAGAAAAGAGTCCGGTGTTGTACGTAGGTCCGCCAATCGCCACGCCGCGATATCTAAACACATCGCGCAAGACGCCGGACGGCTGCGAAACGCTCAAGTTGTGAACAATAATATTGCGGATACCAGCTTCAGCCACGCCCTCTGCGATAGCCTCCGCCACGAGTTGCGTATTACCATACATTGACCCATAGCAGATCACTACGCCCTCGCTCGTTTCGCCCGCACTCAAGCGGTGATACGTCTCGATGATGCGCGGAATATTCTCCGTCCAAACCGGGCCGTGCGTCGAGCAGATCATATTCATCTCCAATCCGCCCAATTTCTTCAACGCCGCCTGTACGGGTTTCGCGTATTTGCCAAGAATCGCCGCGTAATAGCGCTCCATCTCCGGAATATAGCGTTCGATGTCCATCGTCGTATCGAGCACGTGGCCGTTCAAAGCGCCGAAGCAGCCGAACGCATCGCCCGAGAAGAGCACCTTTTGCTCCACGCAATACGTCACCATCGTCTCCGGCCAATGCAGCATTGGGACGAGATGGAAGCGCAGCGTCGTGTTGCCAAGCGAAAGTTCCGAGCCCTCTTTAACCTCTACATCGTCTTCTGTGGTCAATCCATAGAAGCCACCAATCATATCAAACGTCTTCTTGTTGCCCACAAGCTTCACTTCGGGGTAGTATTTGCGGATATAAGCTATACTACTGGAGTGATCAGGCTCCATATGGTTCACGACGAGGTAATCTATGGGCCGCTCGCCCAAGATTTCGCGAATTTTATCCAAGAAAATTGGGAAGAAATCAGCCTCTACCGTGTCGATAAGCGCTACTTTTTCGTCGACTACAAGGTAAGAATTGTAAGAGACGCCGTGGGGCAAGAGCCAGAGTCCTTCAAAGCGATGTTTCACGCGGTCGTTTACACCGACGTAATGAATATTGTTTGTTAGTTTCATATAATTATACGATTGTCATTGCGCAAAGATAAGTCAAAAACACACAACATGCACGGCTTCAGTGAGGCAAAATAGCGCCAAATGCAAAAAACGCGCAAAGCGGCAAGCCGCTGCCGCCTGCCGGTTTGTATTTTCAGTTATCGCCCCCTTAGCCCCGCCGGCGTTCAGCGCAGCATCAAGCATCCAAGGCGCTTTTCACCGATCCGGCTCCGTCTTCAAGTCCCCCCATCTGCCGCCGCAGCGCTTCGTTTGCTCCCACCAAACCATCGTATGCTGCCGCCAAACCATAGTTTGCTCCCACCAAACGATGGTTTGCTGCCGGCAAACAACAAAAAGGCTTGATGGCGGTAAGCGAAAGCGGGGCGGCAGCGCGCCCGATACAGTCTGTCGCGCGGCCAACTTTACGCTACTTTTCCGCAACACCATCAAAGGCACAAAGTGGCGAGAACTTAACGCAAGGCAAACGAGCGAGAAGCATCCTAAAGGGCACGATTAGACAAATGGTTTTTACACTTTATGCTACTAAAACGCAATATTTTAAGGGCAAAGCGGGGCCACCTCGAAAAATTGTAAGACCTTTGCAAAAACGGGCCGACGAAAGATCGCGCCGGCCGCTTCTTTATATCCTCAAAAATCAACAACGATGAAACGAATCAGACCATTTCGCCTCGCCGTGTGCCTCCTGATGGGCGCCGGCGCCATCCTGAGCAGTTGTACGAGCGACGAGCCAACTCCCCTACCCAAGCCAAACTTGCCGGGGCGGCAGGGCGTTGTCATTATCAACCAAGGCAATGCTTACACGAACCTTCCGGGAAGTTTGGATTACGTAGATTTTCAGCACGACACCAAACAGCAGGGCGTCTTTGCGCAAGCCAACGGCGGCAATAGCTTGGGCATGTCGCCGCAAAACGGCATTGCCTATGGCTCAAATATATACCTTGCCGTCTACGGCGACAACCTTGTGCGCGTGATTGACCGCACGACGTTTCGCCAGAAAGCCACGATCAGCATCAGTCAGCCCGAAGCCGTCTACGCCGGCGCCGGAAGCATTTACGTGGCCGACAATACGGGCTACGTAACGCGCTTTGATACGCTCTCATGGAGCAAGCAGGCTTCCGTAGCGGTAGGGCCGAATCCGGCAGCTTTGGCGGGAGCTAACGGCCTACTATATGTGAGCATTTCCGACGGATATAATTCGTCGGGAGGCTATGCCAACGGCTTCCGCGTGGTGCGTTTAGATCCGCGGACCTTGCAGAAGCGCGATGAAATCAAGGTGGGTATGAACCCCGGCGAACTCTGCGCCGATGCCAACGGGACGGTCTACGTCGTCTGTCGAGGCGACTATGGCGCAACGCCGTCGCGCATCTGGTGGATTAGGAGTGACGGCGCTGCACGCGACTACTGCGATGGCACACACATAGCCACGCACGGCTACGACCTTGTCGTTGTCAACTCCGTGACCGACTGGACGACGTATCAGACAAAGATCAATTCGGCGCTGTACCACAACCGAATGATGATCTCCGCTCAGCCGGCGCGCAAAGATTATTTTTCGGCTTATCCGGGCAGCGTGACGCGGGTGCAAATCAATCCGGCTTCGGGTGAAATCTTTATGTGTGGCGATACAAGTGCGACGGGCTATACGCAAAACGGCTACGTCTTTCGCTATGATTGGATCGGCCGCGTGAAGGAGCAGATCAATACGGGCATTCATCCGTTCGGCCTCATTTTTATTTGAGCATCGGCCGACAAACGGCAGCCTTTTCCGCCTCTTTTTTCAATGCACATCAAGCCCATTCGGCAGGCGGGTGCACGAGATGGAGACGCCCGCCGCGCCGTGCAAACAGCGCTCCCCCATCGCCGGCTTTGACGACTTGCATTTTCAGCCTTGAGCCGCGCGAAGTCATAAGAAAGCGGAAATAGAGACGCGCAAATGGGCGCATCTCCCGAAAAAAGCGTAAATTTGCCCTACATCAGGCGGCGGCCGCGCTTCCTTCGCAAGGCAGCGTGGGGCGTCGGCCACCATTATTATAAGCATATTCTCCCCCAACCCATCTTTCCGGACCGCCCACGCGGCCTGACGCCGGCGCGGGGAAACTTCAAAGATAAGAGATAAGATTCATGAGTTTACAATGCGGCATCGTAGGCCTGCCCAATGTGGGCAAATCCACACTATTCAATTGTTTGAGCAACGCTAAGGCGCAGTCGGCAAATTTTCCCTTTTGCACGATCGAGCCAAATGTAGGCGTCATCACCGTCCCCGACGAGCGTCTGAATCGCTTGGCCGAACTTGTTCACCCGGGGCGCATCGTGCCGACCACGGTTGAGATCGTCGACATCGCCGGTTTGGTGAAAGGCGCCTCGAAAGGCGAAGGATTGGGCAATCAATTCTTAGGCAATATTCGCGAGACGGATGCCATTATTCACGTCCTGCGCTGCTTTGACGACGATAACGTAGTTCACGTAGACGGCAGTGTGGACCCGATTCGCGATAAAACGATTATCGACACCGAACTCCAACTCAAAGACTTGGAAAGCATTGAGAGCCGCTTGCCGAAGGTGGAGAAAATTGCGCAAATGGGCAATAATAAGGACGCCAAGGTAGAGTATGAAGTGCTGAAGGCGTATAAAGAAGCGCTGGATCAAGGCAAGAGTGCGCGCACGGTGAGTTTTGAGACCAAGGAAGCGCAAAAAGCGGCCCACGATCTCTTCCTGCTGACGGCTAAACCCGTGCTTTATGTCTGCAATGTCGATGAGGCGAGCGCGGCAACGGGCAATGCTTACGTAGAACAGGTGCGCGAGGCGGTGAAAGACGAAGGGGCAGAGATCTTAGTCGTAGCTGCGCAGACGGAAGCCGACATCGCCGAACTGGAAACCTACGAGGAGCGCCGCGAATTTCTGAACGACGTAGGACTTGAAGAGAGCGGCGTCAACCGGCTTATAAAGGCGGCTTACAAGATGTTGCAACTCGAAACGTTTATCACGGCCGGCGAAATGGAAGTGAAGGCCTGGACGTACCGCAAAGGCTGGAAAGCGCCGCAATGTGCGGGCGTGATCCACACCGACTTTGAGCGCGGCTTTATTCGTGCAGAGGTTATCAAGTATGATGACTATCTGAAATACGGCAGTGAAACCGCCGTGAGAGAAGCCGGCTTGCTCCACATCGAGGGTAAAGAATACGTCGTGCAAGATGGCGACATTATGCACTTCCGCTTCAACGTTTAAACGCACAAACTATGGTTTGGGATCCTGATATATACGCCTTTCACATCTTCGGATACGGTGTGCGCTGGTACGGCCTTTGGTGGGTGATCGGACTAATGATCGCTTATCTCGTCGTACAAAGACTCTATAAGCGCCAAGGGCTGGGCGATGAGAAATTCGATAGTCTTTTTTTCTATGCCTTCGTAGGTATTATCCTCGGCGCACGATTGGGTCACTGCCTGCTCTATGATCCGGCTTATTTTCTCACACATCCGCTCGAGATCTTCTTGCCTGCTGTGAAGGTCGACGGACATTGGCAGTTTACGGGCTTTACGGGTTTGGCCAGTCACGGCGGTACGCTCGGCTTAATGATAGCTTTGTGGCTCTACGTTAGAAAGACGAAGGTCAACTTGATGCGTGTGCTCGACAATATCGCAATTGCTACGCCGATAGCGGCGGCCTGCATACGTATGGGCAACTTCTGGAACTCAGAAATCGTAGGCAAGCCGACGACGTCGGCGCTTGGGGTCGTGTTTGTGCACAACCACGAAAATTTTGCCCGCTATCCGGGACAGCTGTTTGAGGCTGCGTTCTATTTTATATTGTTCCCCATCGGCCTTTTATTGTATCGCCAATACAAAGATAAGATCGCGACGGGCTGGTTCTTTGGCTGGGTGCTCACGTGCATCTTCTCTTTCCGCTTTTTCATTGAGTTTCTCAAAGAAGTGCAAGAGCCGTGGGAGCGCACGATGGTCTCTTACATCGGGATTAACCAAGGTCAGCTGTTGAGTTTGCCGTTTATCATATTGGGCGTCTACTGTTGGGCCGGCGGAAAGCGCTGCCGCCGCCTCGGCGAAAAGCCTCGGCTGACTCAAAAGGCTTAAGCAGCGGGCCGACATCAAACATTAGCCATCAAACTTCTTTATTAGAATATCACTATGCGAAACAAATTATCCTTTCCCTTAGTCTTGGCTGCGACGCTTACGCTCACGGCCTGTAGCAAACTGGGCAATCTTACGGCAGATCGCTTCACCGTGACGCCGCAACCGCTCGAAGCGACCAACGGAAAAGTACCGGCAACGATTGCAACACGCTTTCCGGCAAAATATATGAAGAAGAAAGCCGTCGTAACCATTACGCCGGTATTGCGTTATGCGAATGGCGAGGCCACAGGCGCATCGGCCACATTCAGAGGTGAGAATGTCATGAGCAATGATCAAATGGTGAGCTACGCAAATGGCGGCAATTATATGATGAAAACAAGTTTCGCTTATCGGCCGGAAATGGCTTCGAGCGAGCTGTTCCTAACTTTTGACGCGCATCTGGGGAAAAAAGCGGTGCAGATACCGGAAGTGAAAGTCGGATATGGGGTTTTGGCTACGGCAACCTTGCTGGAGCGGACCGCCGCTGAGACGCAGATGGCCCTTGGTGAGGACGCGTTCCAATATACTAAGGAACAGAAGCAAGAAGCGCAAATCCGCTACCTTATCCAACAAGCCAAAATTCGCAATTCGGAGCTTAAAACGACGTCAATCCAAGACTTTATTCGCACGCTGAAAGACATTAAAGCCGACGGGAAAAGCTTAGAGTTGGGCAGCATCGAAGTTTCGGCTTACGCATCACCGGATGGCGGTATGAAACTCAATACTGACTTGGCCAAAAACCGCGAATCGTCGTCAGCAAACTACGTGAAACAAGAGCTGAAGCGGCTCAAAATGGCCGGCGAGGTTGAGGCAAAATATACGGCAGAAGACTGGGAAGGCTTCCAGCAACTCGTTTCGCAGAGCAATATCCAAGATAAGGACATCATTCTCCGCGTTTTGAGTCTTTACCCTGATCCTGAGGAGCGCGAAAGGCAGATTCGCAACCTCTCAGCAGGCTTCCGCGAGTTGGCAGATGAGATTTTGCCGGAGTTACGCCGCGCTCGCCTGACGATAAATTACTTGCTGATCGGTCGCAGCGACGATGAAATACAAGCGCAATACGCTGCCGACCCCTCGAAACTTTCAATCGAAGAGCTCCTTTACTATGCTACGCTGACGGAGTCAAAGGCGGAGCAGGAAAATATCTACCGCACGGCGACGCGCCTCTACCCTAACGACTACAGAGCCTACAATAATTTGGCCATTGCCGCTTATGAGCGCGCCGACTTCAATGCTGCCGAAGACTGGCTCCGACAAGCAGCGATGCGAAAAGGCAATGCGGCAGAAGTAAATGCCAACTACGCCCTCCTTTCCTTGGCTAAAGGCGACATAGAAGGCGCTGAAAACTATTTAGGAAGCGCCGTAGCCGCCAAGAATTACGGCGCCGTGGTCGGCAATCTTAATATTGCACGCGGCAATTATGCGCAGGCAGCAGCCGATTTGAAGGGCGTCAGATCCAACTCGGCCGCCTTGGCGCAAATCCTCAATAAGGATTACGTCGCAGCGCAAGAGACGCTCGACAAAGTAACCCGCCCGACGGCAACGACCGACTATCTCAAAGCCATTCTCGCGATGCGGATGCGCCAATCTTCTACGGCGCTCACGCATCTCCGGAAAGCGATCGACAAAGATCCCGCTTTGCGCCGCCGTGCTGCCAACGATTTAGAATTTTCCGCCTTGTTTAACGACCCACAGTTTAAGCAAACTGTAAAATAAACAAATGCAGCCTCTCGCCATCCGCGGTTTAGTTGATTCGGATGTGCAGAGAGGCTGCATTTTTCCCATTGTGTACTTATGCGGATCAGCTTTTCATTACTCTTCATCTTGGTTCTCTTCACCGCCTGCGGGCCGGGGAAGGGCCGCATCCGAATCGAGGGAAAATTAAAACACCTCGACAAGGCCGAATGCTATCTTTACGCCGAAGGAGGCGACTTTTCAAAGCCCGACACCATTACGATCAGCGGCGGAAAGTTTAAGTTGGAGAAAGAATTGCCTGAAGCCTGCCTGCTAACAACCCTCTACCCTAACGCTACGACCACGACCTTCATCGGCGAACCCGGCGCCACGATCAAAATCGACGGAGATGCAGGGCGCTTAGACGAAGTTGACATCAGCGGAAGCGAACTCAACGAGCGCCTGACCAAGTTTCGGCAGCGGCAAGTCAAGAAAACGAAAAGCGACCAACTGATGGCCGCCACGCAATATATTAGAGATCACGCCAAAAGTTTGGACGGACTCGCACTCTACTACAAATATTACGTAGACAACGACGCGGCCGATGCCACCGTGGCCCTCGAATTGCTCAACTTATTGCGTAAAGGCCTCCCACAAAGTAAAGCTTTGGTCACGCTGGATGCCGCCTTACGCCCACTCAAGTCCTACGCCGTGGGGCGTACATTCCCCGATTTTTCTGTGCAGACGCTCGCCGGAAAAACCCTCTCGCGCGCCTCCCTCACCGGCAAGCCCACCTTGCTTTTCTGGTGCGGTAGATGGAGCAGCGAAAGTACGACGGCACTCAACGAAGCGCAACGCTTGCAGACGACATACGCCAACCGGCTAAACGTCGTCGCCATCAGTCTCGATCCGGATCCTGAAAACGCGCGCAAATACGTTGAGTCGTTAGGCTATACCGGCGCTTTCGTCTGCGACGGCAAAGTCTTTCAAACGCCGCCGGCCCGACTGCTGGGCGTGCGCGGCGTGCCTTCGGGCTTCATCATCAATACAGACGGCCGCATCGTCGCACGCGACCTCCCCGTCAGTCAATGGGACGCTCAATTGCAGTCCGTCGTCCACTAAGACCCACGCATTTTTTCAGCCTGAAATCTTAAGAAAAACCGCATGTTTGCCAAAATCAACAGTGCCGCGCTCAACGGACTAAAAGCCATCTCCGTAACGCTCGAAGTGAATGCCTTTTTGACGAAAGGCGGCGACGGAACGGAATCAACCTTCTTTATGGTCGGACTCCCCGACAACGCTGTGCGCGAAAGCAAGCAGCGCGTACTGAGCGCACTGGCCAATTCGGCTTTCCGCCTACCGCGCATGAACGTGACGGTCAACTTAGCACCGGCCGACATACGCAAGGAGGGAAGCGGCTTCGACTTACCGCTGGCTGTGGGCCTCTTGAAGACGACCGACATTGTCAAGGCCGACCGCCTCGATGAGGTGGCTTTTGTCGGCGAACTCGGGCTCGACGGCACGATCCGCTCGGTGCGCGGCGCCCTGCCCATAGCCATCGAGGCGCGCAAGCAGGGTTTTAAGGCGCTCTTCGTGCCTAAGGCCAACGAGCGTGAAGCCGGCGTCGTCAACCACTTGAAAGTTTACGGCGTGAAGACGCTTAAAGAAGTGGTCGATGCGCTCAACGGCAACCTGAGTTTAACGCCCGTAGCGGTCGACACGCGCGCCGATTTCTATGCCGCACAAACCACCTACCCGCTCGACTTTGCCGACGTCAAGGGCCAAACGGCAGCCAAGCGGGCCTTCGAAGTGGCCGCCGCAGGTGGACATAATCTGATGATCGTAGGCTCGCCCGGATGCGGCAAGAGCATGATGGCAAAACGCCTCCCCTCTATCCTACCCCAACTGACTTTGGCGGAGAGCTTGGAGACTACGCAGATTTACTCCATTGCGGGCGAACTGCCAACGGAGACGTCGCTCATAGCGCGCCGGCCGTTTCGCAGTCCGCACCACACCATATCCGACGTCGCACTGATTGGCGGCGGTATGACGCTGCGCCCCGGCGAGATTTCGCTGGCCCACAATGGCGTTCTTTTCCTTGACGAACTCCCCGAGTTTAGCCGGTCGGCGCTCGAGACGCTCCGCCAACCGCTCGAGGATCGTGAGATTACGATACGCCGCACGCGCTATGCCGCCACGCTACCTTGCTCTTTTATGCTCGTAGCGGCCATGAATCCCTGCCCTTGTGGCTACTACAACGATCCGGCCCACCAATGCACGTGCCCGCCCGGCAAGATTCAGCATTATATGGACAAGATTTCGGGGCCACTATTAGACCGTATCGACCTACAACTTGAGGTTACGCCCGTCGGGCTTGAAGAATTGCAGCGCGCACCTTCGGGTGAACGAAGCGAAAGTATCCGCGCCCGCGTCATCAAGGCGCGCGACGTGCAGACGGAGCGCTACAAAGACATTCCGGGACTCCACTGCAATGCACAACTCTCTGCGGCGCAGATTCAGCAGTTTGCACAACCCGACGCGGCCGGTGCAAACGCGTTGGCGGGGGCTATGAAAAAACTCAACCTTTCGGCCCGCGCCTATGAGCGCATCTTGAAAATGGCGCGCACGATCGCCGATTTGGCCGGCAGGGATCAGATCGGTTTTGACGACATTGCAGAAGCCGTCAGCTATCGCAACCTTGACCGCGCCGACTGGGGCGAAAGTTTTTAAGTCGGTCGCCATCGCCCACCCTTCACCCTTATTTTTCATCGCCCATCTTCGGCCTCGGCAGGCCGCATCACGTGTTTTTGCATCCCGCCCCTTCGTTGCCAAAGGGCGACGTAACCCCCCATAGCCCCGCAGCGTCCGTAAGCACATCTCGCCCCTTCGTTGCCCATTGTCAAAGTCGGAATAAAGTGCTTTATTCCTCCCGTTATCCCACACATTTTTGCCCACTTAGCAGCACGCCTTTCCCACCTCCGACGTTTTTTATCGTGAGGTGAAGCTCTTTTTCTCACGAGCGCAAACCTTTTTTCTCGTGAGCGCAAACCTTTATCATCGTGATCGCAAACGCCCCACGCTGAATGTAGGGCGTTTATTCCCCAATATTTCAGCGCTAAAAACCCCATTTGCATCCGTTTTTGAAAGACCAACCCTAAGGGGTTGCCAATGCGGGTGCGTGATAGGCAGGGTTAAAACGTTGCACATTTTAACCCTGCCCTACCAAAAGACTAATCCCGATGGGGTTATTTGCGACGGAAGACGTAGGCATTCAATATGATTGATTAGTAGGTCAAATAAAAGGTGCATACACACAATGACAGGGCAGGCATAATTCGACCCCAATGCCACAGATAGCGAATACAACCCCTTAGGGTTGGTCTTTTGGTAGGCCGGGGTTAAGGCACACCGTGGCTTAACCCCGGATAAGCAAGCATACATAGTGTGCAACCCCTTAGGGTTGGTCTTTCACTGTGACAGGGTTGAGGAGCGAAGCGGCAACCCAGACACTAACGACGCAAGTCGTTGATCTTGTCCATTATTATTTGGAGGGTATCCATTGCGTACCGATTCGCGTACGTTGTTGAAAGACCAACCCTAAGGGGTTGTCAATCGCGGATGACGTTAGGCAGGGTTAAGCCGCTTTGCACCTTAACCCTGCCCTGCCAAAAGACTAACCCCGATGGGGTTATTTGCAGATGTATGGTTGTGGAGATTGGATGGTTGAGTTAACGTTTGGGCGTAAGCGTGTGTAGGGGTGGATTTTGAGGGGTTATTTGTAATTGTGTGGTTGTGAAGATGGAGTGGCGAGGTTAGTTTTACGTTGCATGCGAAGAGTATGTTGGTTTCGATAGATCGTTTGCGGTAAGGCCGCGTTAAAAAATTGATTGGAATGACTCATAAGCTTAGTTTGGGCGAGTCTATTTTGCAAAGGATTGCGCACGAGGCCCAACCTCGATTCAATAAAGAGCGACTACAACCCCGTTAGAATGATCGTCGGTAAGTTCTCTCTTAGACGATAATGTTCGTTATCAACAATAAAGGGTGGCCAATAGCGACAACAACCCCATAGGGTTGGTCTTTTGGCAGACCGGGGTTAAGTTGCGTAGCTATTTAACCCCGGATAAAGCGATGGAAGCGAGTGCAACCCCATCAGGGGTTGGTCTTTCACCGTGGCAGGGTTGAGGAGCGAAGCGGCAACCCAGACACTAACGACGTGAGTCGTTGCTCGTGCGAGTTATAATTGGGTTTGTTTCCGTTGCGATTCGACTTGCGGATGTTTTTGAAAGACCAACCCTAAGGGGTTGCCAATGCGGCGGTGCGTTAGGCAGGGTTAAGCTGCTTCGCACCTTAACCCTGCCCTGCCAAAAGACTAACCCCGATGGGGTTATTTAAGGTGGTGAGCGCGAGAGCAGGGGAGGGGATACAAAAAAGCCTGCCTCGAAAGGCAGGCTCGTGGATTAGCGTGAGGCGAAGCGTCAACGCGTGATCGAAATTTTCTGCGTCACTTCTTCATCACCGCTCTTTATCTTCACAACATAAACACCCGGTTGGAGCGTCTTGCGATCCAGCGTGCGGAATGTGCCGTATGACATAGTGCGAACGAGTTTGCCATCGAGACTGGTCAACACGACTTGTGCGTCGTCGGTCACTTCTACGAGGCTGATACCTACGGTGCCGCAATTCTTCAACAGGAAGTGCGTGACATACATTTCGCCGGTGTAGCGATCTTGCTTGATGCGCTTCGTTTTGCCATCTGCGCCGACTTCATCTAAGCGGAAGTAGCCCGCTGCTATACCATCTTTGCCTTTATCGTAGAACTCGATGGAGTAGCAGTCGTCGCGCTCGAGCATCAGCATCGTCTTGTAGTTTTTCTGCTTTTCCGTCATCGGTTCACTTGCTTGTACGAGGTCGCCGGATGAGTTGAAGAGCTTCCAAGAAGATTCCTCGGGCTTGTTGTCGGTGAAGAAGTTGAGACGCACAGCGTTGTTGGCCGTCGGTGCAGACTTGAAAATGAGTTCGTATTTAGGCGTTACTTCCGATGAACCATTGAGATCGCTAAGCCAAACCTGTACCTTGTTTTCGTAAGTCTTTTCGTTGAGTTCGAAATCTGTGAAAGCGGGCGTAGTAATGGTCGTCTGCTGCGAAACATCTAAGTCGCCCGTCCACGGTGTCTGCTGCGTCTCGCCATTAACGCTGACATTGATGGTCGCTGATTTGAGGTGGCTCTTGCCTTGGTTGCAGAAGCTGACGGTAGCCGTGAGGTTAGGCGTGCAGATATCATCGGGGAGGCCTTTAACTTCTAGGATGCGCGCTGCATCTGTGTCGTTGTGAGGGTAGGGGAAATAAGTGCATCCGACGATCTTTTTGTTGGTATCGTCTTGCACGAAGACTACGACGCCCAATTGCTGCTCGTTGGTGTAGTTTCTGATTTCCCAGTCGGTCTCATAGGTGTATGGTTGGCCTTTGAAAAGCTTTCCGGCGAGGGTAGCGCCTTGTCCGTGGGGAAGGATCTTACGTGCGCAGAAATAGAAGTGCTTTTCGCCGTTGCGAGCAGGCGTCGACCAGTTTACTTCCTCTTCGATGGGGACGATAAAGAGGTGCATCTTTTCGTCGTTGATCTCTTCGAGGGCGGTAAGGTTGACTCTAACGTCCAGTTTGTGGTCTTTGATGTTAATTAAACCATCGATCTTGACGGGTTTGTTTTCTTTGTAGCCTTGATTGATATAACTCACAAGCTTGCCTTCGTCCCACTCAGTGTTGCGCTTTGCTCCGTTGACGTACCAGCTGGGTACGCCGTTGACGTTGTAGTAGAAACGGCGTGTATTGAAGTTTTGCGGGTCGCAACGATAAAACTTATCGGCGGGATCGGGGAAACTTACGTGGTATTTAATGGCCACGCATTTGCCGACAGTCTTGCGAAGGGCGGCATCTAAATAAGGTGCGAAACCGGCACAAGGACCACAACTCGTGTTGGTAAACTCTTCGACGAGCGCGAGCTGCTTTTGTTCTTGAGCAAACAGACTGCTCAAGCCCATAAATAGGGCGAAAATAAGAAGTAAACTTTTCCTACTCATAAAAATTTAGGTTAAGGTAGACCAATGTTATCTATTAAGAGCGGGCAATGGGCTTGTGATCGCTGCGGCGACTACGCTAACCGGCAACTATGCAAAGTCGATATGCCTTTTCTGTGCGCAAATATACAAACTTGAAGAAGATTCTCACAATTTTTAGCAACTAAAAATGTGAACTGCTGAATAGTTTGGACAAAAAGTCGGACGGATACTGAGCGGAAAAAGACTCGCGCGATGGTAAAACAATAGCTGAATAGCACCAAATGAAAGGAAAATACGTACAAAAGAAGCCGGAAAAAGGCATCTTCCGGAGCGCACTCGATGGCGGAAAGCTGGCGAGGCACGCCTTTTTTATTCGTTAGCGCTTGCTTTGTTGAAAAAAGACCGTATATTTGCATGCTATTTGCAACATTTCGGAAAACCAAAGCAAAAATCAAATCAATAAATAAAATCGACAAATGCAAAACAAAGGATTTGTTAAAGCAATTGCTATTCTGCTAACGTTGATTTGCCTCTTCTATTTCTCTTTTTCCTTCGTAACCAATCATTACGAGAGAAAAGCTGAAGCTATGGGCCCTGTGGCCGGCAAAGCTTATCTCGACTCAATGATGAACGAGAAGGTTTATTTGAACTGGAAGACGCTGAAAGAATGTCAATCGTTACAGATCGGATTGGGCTTGGACCTCAAAGGTGGTATGAACGTCATACTCGAAGTATCAGTGCCCGATGTAGTGAAAAACTTGGCTGGCGACAACGCCAAAGCGCCTGCTTTCCAAAAAGCAGTAGAGCAAGCACACGAAGGTTATAAAAAAGGCGACGGAGATTTTGTTGAGCTCTTCGTAAAGGATTACGCCGAAGCCAACGGTGCGGGCAAGCTTGGTGCGCTCTTCGCCGCACGACTCAAGGAAAAGAACATTACGTTCAACTCCTCGGACGCGCAAGTGCAAAAGGCGCTCGAAGAAGAGGTAGACGCAGCCGTGGCCAACTCAAACGAAGTCGTTCGTTCTCGTATCGACCGCTTCGGTGTCGCGCAGCCTAACATTCAAATCCTTCGTGGTAAAGGCCAGATCGGTCAAATTATGGTCGAAATGCCTGGTATCAAGGAGCCGGAGCGCGTACGCAAGTTGCTGCAAGGTAGTGCCAACCTCGAATTTTGGGAGACTTATACACTGGATAAGATCAACGCCGCACTACAAAGCATCAACGAAATCGGAACTGCGTCCGACTCTACACAGCAACAAAAGCAGAGCGGCAAGCCTCTCTTCCAGATGCTCAGCCAACAAAACACCAACCCGCAAGGTTGCATCGTAGGCTACGCAACTCCCAAAGACACGGCCGCTATAGATAATATTATATATAGCGAAGCTGCCAAGAGCAAATTGCCGGCCGACCTTGTACTCCACTGGAGCGTAAAGCCGGAGATGGGGCAAGCCTTTGCGCTCTACGCGCTCCGCTCTAACGGCGGACAACCTGCGCTTCAGGGCGACGTAATCGCTGATGCAAAGGACGACTTCGACCAATATCACCGTCCGATTGTCTCTATGACAATGACCAACGATGGAGCGCGCGAGTGGGCAAACATAACTAAGAAGAACCTGCACCAACCGGTAGCCATCGTACTTGACGGTTACGTTTACAGTGCGCCGGAGATTCAGAACGAGATTAACGGCGGAAGTTCGCAGATTTCAGGCCACTTCACGACCGACGACACGCGCGACTTGGCCAACGTGCTCAAGAGCGGTAAAATGCCGGCGCCGACCAACATTGTCCAAGAAGAGACCGTCGGCCCCTCATTAGGTTCAGCCTCCATTCAAGCCGGACTCTACTCTTGTATTGTAGCGTTCATCTTGTTGATGATTTTCATGTGCTGCTACTATGGTTTAATCCCCGGTATGGTAGCCAACATCGCTCTGGTCCTCAACTTCTTCTTCACGTTCGGCGTCTTGGTTTCCTTCCAAGCAGCTTTGACGATGAGCGGTATAGCCGGTCTCGTCCTCTCTTTAGGTATGGCCGTCGATGCCAACGTATTGATCTACGAGCGTACGAAAGAAGAGTTGCGTAGCGGCAAAAACATCAAGTCAGCCCTTGCTGCCGGATACGGAAACGCCTTCTCCGCTATCTTCGACTCCAACCTTACCTCAATCATCACCGCTATTATCCTCTACAACTTCGGTACAGGTCCTATCCGCGGTTTCGCTTTGACGCTCGGTATCGGTATCTGCGCCAGCTTCTTTACGGCCGTGTGGATCTCACGTATGATTTACGAACATCAGATGAACCACGAGCGCTGGTTAGGCCTCACTTTCTCAACCCCCTTGACGCGAAATTTCCTCGTCAACGCCCATTTCCGTTTGATGAAGAACGCGCCCAAGGCCATGATCGTCTTCGGTTTGATCGTTCTCGTCTGCATCGGCTCGCTTGCTACGCGTGGCCTGTCGAAGGGTATCGACTTTACAGGCGGTCGCAACTTTGTCATCGAGTTTGAAGACAGAGCCATCACCCCCGAGAAAGTAGATGCAGCCGTAGAGCGTGTGATCAAAGCCAAAGACCCCAACGCTACGATTAGCGCCATCGAGGTAGTAACGGCTCAGAAACGCGCCGTGCGCCTCACGACCAACTATATGATCGACAGCGACGCAGCAGATGCCGACGAAGTAGTAGAAAAAACCGTCTACGAAGCCTTAAAGCAAGGCAAACTCATCACAGCCGACTACAAGACATTTAAAGATCGCGAAAACCGCACCGGCGGATCGATCGTAAGTGCCCAGAAAGTAGGCCCCGCAGTAGCAGCCGATATGGCCAAGGGTGCGATTATCTCCGTCATCCTCTCGCTGATCGCCATCTTCGTCTACATCCTCGCCCGCTTCCGCAATGTAGCCTTCTCCATAGGCTCAGTATTGGCCCTCACGGTCGACACTTTGATCATTGTAGGTATGTATTCTATCTGCTGGGGATGGATGCCGTTCTCCCTCGAAGTCGATCAGACGTTCATCGGAGCAGTCCTGACGGCTATCGGTTATTCAATCAACGACAAGGTGGTTGTATTTGACCGCATCCGCGAAAACTTAGGACTCTATCCGAAGCGAGAAACGGAGCGCCTCTTCAACGATTCGCTCAACGAGACTTTGGCTCGTACGATTATGACCTCAGCTACGACGTTGCTCGTCCTCCTTTGCATCTTCTTCTTAGGCGGCGACAGCATCCGCAGTTTTGCTTTCGCAATGATTCTGGGTGTTATCTTCGGCACACTTTCTTCTATCTTCCTCGCAGCGCCCATCGCCTTCCGCACGTTAGGCAAGAAGCGCATTATCGAGGCCGCAGTAGCCAAGGCATAAGTCCCCCTTATCGCCCCCGCTATTCAAGGTGCGATGAGAAACGACCAACATATCATTCGCCTGCTCTTCTCAGAGCAGGCGAATTTCTTTTATCCCCAAGCGAAAGTCTCGCTCGGTCGGACATCGTGTCCCAAGCCCTCCTCGCAACGTGCGGCCTTGAATGTTTTTGTGTCAAACGATTCGTCTCTGATCATTGATAATACCTCATCAAATTCAATCCGATTTTCACATAATCCGCGCCGCCCACGCCTCCCACTGCAAATAACCCCATCGGGGTTAGTCTTTTGGCAGGGCAGGGTTAAAATGTGCAGCGTTTTAACCCTGCCTATCACGCACCCGCATTGACAAC
>ERZ773197.991-NODE-991-length-20860-cov-5.044509_pt1 | contig 20860 bp, 17 predicted proteins | sample MGYA00580999_ERZ773197 | MGnify/ENA primary metagenome ERZ773197 (study PRJEB29015, sample SAMEA2738166) | human oral metagenome | biome: human oral; feature: human-associated habitat; material: saliva | place: China | collected 2185 ...
AGTCTTCAGTATAAATTTGAATAGCAAAACCTTTTGCTTCAATCGTGTCTTTTTTCACCTTAGACATATGAGTTCCTCCTTAGTGGACGAGCTAAGATCCGCCCTTTCCTACAGTGCTGGTTTTTCTCTTTTCGCCGATAGATTTTTGTTTTCAGCTAAAATGGAGTTCCTTTCCATTCTAGTCGAAGCTACTCTGCATAAAATAAATACCACTTTGAAAAACCATATAGAATATATCTCTTCCAAGGAAATTCAAGAAAATCACAAGCTAAATTTTAATGTCCACATCATATACCTTAATCTATTCTTCCCTCAAAAAACGGCGTACTTCCTGTTCTAATTGCTCCTTGTTCGGTAAATAGAGTTGATACCGACTGACGAACAGCTGATTGGAAATGTTCTGTGTCGCATACTTAACCATCAGTTTGTCTTCATAGGCTCCCAACACAATTCCAATAGGCTCGGTATCTCCCTCCGTATTCAACTCTTCACGAAAGTAGTTTAGATATAGGTTCATCTGTCCAATATCCTCATGTTGTACCTCGCCTCGCTTCAAATCAATAAGGATAAAGCACTTCAGGATACGGTGATAGAAGACCAGATCGACCTTATAGATTCTTCCGCCGATATTGATTTTCTGCTGTCTGCCCACATAGGTGAATCCTTTGCCAAGCTCCAACAGAAACTGACTCAGGTTGTTAACCAGCGCATTTTCGAGATCTCCCTCTTTGTATACCGGAAGTTCCGGCAAACCGACAAACTCAAAAACATAAGGATCTTTCAGAATATCCTCTGCCTTCTCAACCACCTGTCCTGCTGTTGAAAGCCGGATTACTTCCGTTTTGTCTTTGCTCAACACCAAACGCTGAAACAGCATACTCTTCATCTGTCTTCGGAGTTCCCGAACGCCCCAGTTCTCCTGTTCACATTCTTTTAGATAGAAGGACCGTTCCATAGAATCTTCAATCTTTAAGAGCTCTACGTAATGGCTCCAGCTCAATTTTGCAGACACTGTCTGCAAAATTGGGTATAGCGAATAAAACTTTCGCATCTTGTTGATATTGCTCATTCCGAAGCCATTACCGTATCGTTCCGTCAAATCTCTGGAAAGCCTTTTTAGCGTCTCAGAGCCATATTCCGCTTTCTCATTACCTGCCTGTTCATACTCCACAATATGCTTACCGATTTCCCAGTAGGTTCTAACCATGGCTTGATTCACAGCGGACACTGCCTGCTTCTTACCAGTTTCCAGTAGAGAGCCAATATTCCGAATCAGCTGTCCGTAAGAATTATCATCAGCGTGCCAGAGCCTATCCTTTTTCTTAATTTCATTCATGGCAATCCCCCACGACCTTCTTTCCAAATTTCACGCGGTCAGTAGCATTCTCCATCCCGATAACATTGCTAAGGAAATCCAGCCAGTATGGCCTTCCATCCTCGTCCTCATTCCCTTTTCCCACCATTTATTTACAAACTGCCTTGCAGCTTCTCTCTGTTCTGCATCTGTAATTATCTTCTAATCTACCTCTTTTACAATCTAATCCTGTTTTGTCCTTAGAGTCTGATAGTTCAGCAGCATATCTTTTCCCAATAAATTAAGAAGGTCTATAAGCTAAATTTTAACACTCGCATCATGTAATATAGATTTTGTACTTCTACCTTAAACACCTTAGCCACATCAGGGATTTTAGCATTTTTGCTGGGGTTTCGAGTATTTAATCCTTTGTTTTCATTTTCAAAAGATACTATAGTATAGTTTCTAACATTTGCTGTAGCTATAAGCCACGGGTCAGCAACTTCCTCACGCGACCACTCGGTTAATGCCGCAGGCCTATATGCAGGATTGTCTTGTATATGCCGAAGAACCTCTCCGTACTTTATTATTATCGCCGGTTCTCGATGGTCAATCAACTCTCCTACTTCTATATTTTCCATCCATTCTTTTAGACTGTCTTTTCCTTTGAGGACTTCGGATTTCACCACGTCCAAGATAGCAATGTCTCCATTTTGGATATGCCATTCCATTTGATTCCAAAAAGTTTTTGCTAAATCGAAGGAATAAAATGTTAGATATGGGGTTATCAGCGAGTTCGCATCAATTAAAAACAGTTCCTTTTCCATCATCCAACACCCCTCATCTTCTCTGCCAAATTAGAAAAAGTCGTTCGATTTGTGTTGGTCAATCGAAATGCATCAGTATATAATGTTCTACCCTCTGATACGCTTCCAAGGAGTAAATCAAAAAATCTTCTATCCACTCTACTGGCAGCAGTACTGTAATAATCGCCTCCGCCGCTGCCGATTTGTTTTTTTTCTAAGTACTGCTGAACGGCTTCCCTCGCAAAATTTTGATAACTTTGAAAATCAATAAATTTCTGATCATAGGCTCTTCTCGCGAGAACCGTATAACCACATTTAAAATACTTTGCCAATTCTCTTATTGTTGCTTCTTCATCTTTTTCTCGGATTTGTTTTTTCCATTTTTCCAAAAAAATATGTTCAGGAACCAGAATCTCTGCCGCCAATGCATTGCATATTTTCTCAGTGGCAGATACTTTATCTATACTTCCGTAACGATCGTTGAACAGGCTGTTCTCACCTAAACAAATGTGAGCGAATTCATGCAATAAAGAAAACAGCTTTCCATTAAAAGAGTCATTAGAATTAATAAAAATCAGCGGCGCTTTCTTATCCACTAAAGCAAAGGCACGAAATTCATTCGTGTCCAATGTTCGATGAGTATTGTTCCCTACAATTCCGCTCATCATTACCACAACACCTAAGTCACTTATGTAATTCCGGAGCAATTTAAAGCTTTCTTCACCGTTTTTGCAACTTTCATACCAGTTTATTTCAATTTTAAGACATTTACGTACAAAAACAGCGAAATCATCGGGCTGAACAGTTTTTTTAATGGATCCCACAAAACTTAAATCATCAGACTCAGTAGCTTGCAATTCGTTTCTTATCCATTCCTGAATTAATTCCATATCGTGCAAGGTATCCATCAGGTTTCTACTGGGATTAGAAAGCTCTTTACTATCTACCGTCCTGTACTCCACAAAAGAAGAATCCTCAACAGGCGGTTTCTCCAAAAAAAAGTACCCTAAAGGGATACCTGTCACCTTACTCATTTTTTCTATTTGATTATAAGTCGGTACCTTTCTGCCTTCTTTCCAGGCATACAGCAGTTCTCCCTGCTTTGAAGAAAGCACAGACGGACTAACTCTTTTCATTACCCAATCAAGAATATTTGCAGATACATTGATATTTACTTGCATGCTGTGCCTCCTTTGCTAAAGATGGCTCCATGGTATCATATTGCTAAAGGATTTTCTATCGCTCTGAGACTTGTATTTTTCGTGATAACTATTTGAACGCAAGTAACAGGAACCCCCTATGAGAAAAGCATTACTCTAAAAACTTCCAAAAAGATACTCAGCGGAGGACACAGGACCTAAATACCCATGTTAGGCCAAATACTTTAAATACAATTTGCAAAAACTAGTCTTTGAAAATATCCTTATTCTCTACGGCAAAGACATCCCCTTTTCTCCCTTATGAACAGATTAGTGTGTGTCTTGCTAATAGCATGTTTATTATTTGTATTGAATTTTCTCTTGCCTTACGACCGCATCAAAATAATCAATATATTTTTTTATAATTGTCTCATTTTTTTGAAAATATATTTTTATAGAGTACTAATTTTTACATAAAAACAGTTTTTTGTTGCATTGAACTCTTTGTTCGAGTATTGTTAGAAAAAAAGAACGCTTTAATTGTAATACTTTTTGAATTACTTCTGTAGTTACTATAGGATACATATATTTCAAAAAAATGGTGAAAATAAAATGAAAAAAAACGAACGAAATTTAAAAATCCTTGAACTTCTGCAAAATAATGAAAAAGTTGAAGTTCACAAGCTGGCAAAAATGTTTGCAACTTCCGAAATGACAATTCGAAGAGATCTAAATAGCCTGTCAAAAAAATATAATTTAACTCGAACTTATGGAGGCGCTGTATTATCCAAAGTAGGGAGCCCCATAATAAAAATGGAAACATTTGATGAGGAACATATATCAAATAAAGAAGCAAAAATAAAAATTGCGCAAAAAGCTGCTTCTCTTGTCCAATTTAGACAAAGAATTTTTGTGGATGCAGGTTCAACAACAAGAGGTGTTGTCAAGTACCTAAAAAACGAAAATAGGAATATCGTTGTAGCCAATAGTATTGCAGTTATAAATGCATGCTTAGAATTTGATAATGTATCCTCCATTATGCTAGGCGGCGAAATGATTCGAGTTTCACGGTGCAGTTCCGGAAATGTCGCAGAGCAACAACTTTTAAATTATCAGCTTGATATCGCGTTCATTGGCGCCGCCGCCATTGGCTCTGATGGAAAAATTTATGATGGCTATTCCCCAGAAGCACGATTTAAAAATAGAGTATTTGAAGTATCCAATGAAGTATATTTACTCGTTGATTCTTCTAAATTCAATACATATGATTTAAATGACTTTGCGCGATTGGAACAAATAACAGGCGTAATAACGGATGCAAAAATCGACGAAGAAAGTAAAAAATTACTCTATGAACATCAAGTAAAAATAATTATTGCAGAATAATATAAAGGTCTTTCTTGCTCACTTCATCAAAAACGTTTTATTTAAACATTTTTGATGATTTTTTATTTAAACATTTTTTATGCATGAATCAAACATTATTATATGTAAAGTCAAGCCAATTATATGGAAATGTCTACTTTTTTATGTTATATTCTTTTCACATCAAACAGAATTAGCACAATTGAACGTAACTTTGTGCAAAACATCCAAAAAGGAGGATTACCTAATGAAAAAAATTTTATGCGCACTAGCTGTAGGAAGTTTAATCTTTGCTACAGTCGGTTGTGGAAGCAACTCCAAGGAGAGCAATGTCCAGGAAAGCACTACTAAAGCAGTTACAGAGAATGAAAAAAAAGACGAAAACGTAGGTGAAAGTATAAAGATTGGCTTCTCTCCATACACTCTAACCAACGAATACTTTTCCGCTGTAGAAACAGGTGTTAAGGAGGCCTGTGAAGAACTAGGATATGAGGTTATTACCGCCGATCCTCAATCTGATTCCACAACGCAAGCAAAGCAAATTGATGATATGATAGGTCAAGGCATTAAAGGGCTTGTTTACATTCCTAATGATTCGCAAAATGCTCGTTCAGTACTACAAACATGTAAAGATAACGGTGTTTTTGTTATTAACGTTGATAACGTAATTAAGGAAGATGATTATGATTTAGTTGATGGTATTATTGCTTCCGACAATTTGGGGCTTGGTAAGCTATCTGGTAACTGGGTCGCAAAAAATCATCCTAATGGAGCAAATGTATTAATTGTTCATCTACAAACAGCTGAATCTTGCGCCATCAATGTGCAAGGATTTTGGGATGGAATAAAAGAAATTGCCGGAAGTCTTGATAATTATAAAGAAGTACAAGTTGTTGAAGGTGGCGGAGCTACAGATATTGCATATAAAGCAGTTGCAGATGCTCTTTCTGCACATCCAGAAATCAATGTTATCTATTGTATTAATGACACGTCTGCAGCTGGTGCTATCCAAGCTGTTGAGGAGGCTAATTTAAGCGGAAAAATTGATGTACTTGGCAAAGACGCAGCTCCATTGGGTAAGCAGGCCATAAAAGACGGAAAAGAAGTGCAGTCTTCAGGACAGCGCCCTTCTCAGATGGGGTATGACGGAGTCTATGCTATCTCAGATTTGCTTTCAGGCAAAAAAATTGAATTTAATAAAGCAATTGAAGCTTACAACGTAGACCGTGAGAATATTGGTGATTTCGATATAAATGCGTGGGATACTATCAAAAAAAGATAGAAATTATAAAATATAACAGGTCAGTATTTGACATTATATTTATAGTTTAGGGTCGACTCAGTTTCACTTGGGTCGACCCTAAACCATAAAAAAATTATGAGGTAGACTATGCACAATAAATTATTAAAGATGACCAATATTTCAAAATCCTTTGGTTCAAATAAAGTGCTCGATGGGATAGAAATCGAAGTTGGTGAAGGTGAAGTTGTTGCATTGTTAGGAGAAAATGGAGCTGGAAAATCAACCTTGATAAAAATATTAGGAGGGATTCACCACGCTGATGGCGGAGAAATATTCATTAAGGGAGAAAAAAAATGTATCTCAAATGCAGCAGAAGCTAGCAAAAATGGAATTAGAATCATTCATCAGGAAATTGTGCTTGTCCCTGACCGAACAATTGCAACAAATATTTTTATGGGGAGAGAATATCAAAAGAATGGTTTGATTGACTATAGAAAAATGCAAAAAGAAGCCCAATCTATTATTGATGAATTTAACTTGCCATTAACCGCAGATACTCTGGTCCGTGATTTATCACTTGGCATGCAACAAACAGTAGAAATATTAAAGGCAATATCTGCAGAGGCTAAGATTGTTGTCATGGATGAACCTACGTCCTCATTATCACAGTCAGAAACAAATACTTTATTTACTATAATAAAACAGCTTAAGAGTAAAGGTGTGGGCATTATATACATCTCTCATCGTTTGGATGAACTATTCAAAATTTCAGATCGTATTATTGTAATTAGAGATGGAGTCAGTATTGCTAACCTTGAAACTTCTCGGGCAGTTCGAGAAGAATTAGTTAATATGATGGTTGGTAGGGAACTAAAAAGTTATTATACAAAAAACAAGCACCAACTTGGAGAAATCGCACTTGAAGTCAAGGATTTTTGCAACGAAAAAGAAGGAATCAGAAATCTTAATTTTCATGTAAGATACGGGGAAGTGATAGGATTCGCAGGTCTCGTTGGAGCCAAAAGAACAGAAACTATGAAGACCATCTTCGGCATTTTAAAAATGACCGGCGGAAGTATATTCTTAGATGGAATCCCCGTGCAAATCAAAAAGCCAAAAGATGCTATAAAAAAAGGGATTGTTTATATATCGGAAGACAGAAAATCCGAAGGTTTAGTTTTGATTAATGACATAGAATTCAATATGGGATTAGCAAATTTATCTAAATATGTGAAATTTCTTCATATTGATAGAAAAAGCTGGAATGACATGATTGAACTTTATAGAAAAAAATTCTCAATCAAAATAACTTCCAAGAAGCAGAGAGCTGGAGATTTAAGCGGAGGTAATCAGCAGAAGGTTGTTTTAAGTAAATGGCTAGCTTTGAATCCTAAAGTTATTATATTAGACGAGCCAACGAGAGGAATTGATGTAGGATCAAAATCAGAAATATATGAAATCATTGATGAATTAGCAGATAAAGGTTGTGCAATTATTATCGTTTCTTCAGAATTATCAGAGATTATCAATATATGTAACCGTTGTTATGTACTTTGCGAAGGAAAACTAACTGGTGAATTAAATGAAAATGATTTTTCACAAGAATCCATAATGACAATGGCCACAAATCGAAAACATTAGAATTGGAGGAAAAAATGGTAAATTCCAAATCAAGAATTTCTAAAGGAGAGCAATTATCAAATCCAATAAAAATATATTTTAGTAGAAATTCGGGTGTCATTATTGGATTAATTATATTAATAACGTTTTTTTCTTTTTTTACTAAAAATTTTCTTACACCATCAAATATCATTACCATGTTGCAAAACAATGCAGTTAATGCAATTATTTCATGCGGTATGCTGCTGGCCATCCTAATGGGACAAATCGATATTTCTGTTGGATCCACAGTTGGTCTTACTGGTATGGTTGCTGCATTCCTAATTACGGAAAAAATGTTGCCTTGGCACGTTGCTTTAATTGTTTGCATTCTTGTAGGCATTTCTGTAGGTATTGTAAATGGATTCTTTATCTCTTTCTTAAAAGTACCTGCATTTGTTGCAACATTGGCTACCATGAGTATCGGAAGAGGTTTCTGTAAAATCCTTTCAAATGGTATTTCTATTCGCATTAGAAACAATGCATATAACGCTTTAGCAGGTGCCAAATTAATGATTCCCGGAACGGAAAAGCTTTCTGCAAATGGAATGGTACCATTATCAATTTCTATTACGCTTTTATATGCCATTATTGTCCTAATTGTCATGTGGTTATTACTAAACAAAACTAAGTTAGGCTATTATATTTATGCCATTGGAGGAAACGAAATTGCAGCTAAATATTCTGGCATAAATACTAAATTATATAAAATGATACCTTATATAATAATCGGAGTATTGTGTTCTCTGGGAGGCATAATTTGGTCTGCAAAATTACAGGGAGTTCAGTCAACACTTGGAGCGGGATATGAAATGGATGCAATAGCAGCAGTTGTTATAGGAGGAACCAGTATGTCCGGCGGTGTCGGTACCGTAGGAGGAACCTTTATAGGGGTACTAATTATTGCTGTATTGAGTAATGGTTTAAATGTTATGGGCGTTAACTCATTTTGGCAAGATGTTTTCAAAGGAATCATTATTCTTGTAGCAGTCATCATAGATGTTATAAGAAAAACAAGAAAATAAATTTCTAAAGTAAAGGAGTTAAAGATGTTAGTAAATATGAAAGCGTTAACTGATGACGCAGAAAAATATAATTATTGTGTGGGTATGTTCACGTCTCCTTCTCTCCCTTTTGCAGAAGCTGTAATTGCGGCAGCAGAAGAAATGAATACTCCCGTTATGTTCGGTCAAGTACAACTATGGAACCAATACGGTGAAATATCAAAAAATGGTCCTATTATGGCTGAAATGGCTAAAAATGCAAAGGTTCCTGTTTGTCTGCATCTAGATCACGGCACAACTCTTCCTTACATTATGAAGGCCGTAAAAGCTGGTTATACTTCTGTAATGGCCGACTTTTCAGAACTGCCATTTGAAGAAAATGTAGAAAAGGTAAAAGAAGTTGTTAATTTCTGTCATGCAGCAAATATATCAGTTGAAGCAATGTGTGGAAAGATGCCTAACGTTTGGTTGTTAGCCGACCATCCTGATTTAGATATTCGTGAATATTTTACAAAACCTGATGAACTAAAAAAATTTGTTGAACTTACTGGCGCAGATACGATGACTATCTCTTTTGGAACAGTCCATAACATGAAAGTAGCAAGACCCATGTTAGACTTTAATCTACTAAAAGAGCTTAAAGAGCAGGCTCATTGTGCATTATGCATGCACGGTTCTTCCGGAGTAGAGGAAAGTCAGATTGCCCAAGCAATTAAACTAGGACTCAGAAAAATCAATGTCTACACCAAGTTATCTATCGCTGCACAACCAGCCATGCTACAAGCAATGAAAGCAAGTAACGAGCCTCTATTTTTCCATGAATTGTTGGATATAGCTCAGCAAGCTATGAAGGAAGCTATAAAAGAATCAATTGTATTATTATCAAATGGAGTAAATTTCTCAAATCGTTCCTATGAGGAATTTAAACTCCAATAGACTTGAGATAACGGAGGAATTAGAGTCATGCGAAAAATAATAAATAAACCGGAGACCTTTGTTGTTGAAATGTGTAATGGCATGGCCTTGGCAAATCCAAATCTTGAATTTATACAAAAATACAAAATTTTAAAAAAGAAAACTATAAATCAGGATAAAGTAAGCTTAATTAGCGGTGGCGGAAGTGGTCACGAACCTGCCCATGCGGGATATATAGGGAAAGGTATGTTAGATGCAGCAATCTGCGGTGATATCTTTGCCTCCCCATCACAAATTCAAGTCTACCAAGGAATTAAGTCCACTGCAAGCAAAAAAGGAACACTACTAATCATCAAGAATTACAGTGGTGATATAATGAACTTCTGTAACGCAGCTACTATGGCTGTCGAAGAAGGGATAACTGTAGATTTTATTAAAGTTGAAGATGACATTGCAGTAAAAGATAGTCTTTATACCGTAGGAAGAAGAGGGGTTGCCGGCACTGTATTAGTTCATAAAGTTGCCGGTGCAGCCGCCGAAGAGGGCCTTAATCTTGATAAGGTTAAAGAAATTGCAACACTAGCAGCAAAAAACGTGAGAACAATAGGTTTTGCCTATAGCTCATGTGTTGTTCCTGCTTCCGGGAAAGCCACATTTGAAATTAATGAAAACGAAATGGAATATGGTGTAGGCATACATGGTGAGCCAGGAAGAAGTAGAAATATCATTAGTTCCGCCAATCAAACTGCAGAACTAATGATAAGTCAATTAGTTGAAGATTTAGAAGTCAAGCCCGGAGATGAAGTTACGGTTTTAATAAATGGAATGGGCGGTACCCCACTCCAAGAATTATATGTTTTAAATAACGAGGTATTCAAAGCTTTGGACGCGAAAGCTATTAAAGTTTATCGGGAATTTGTCGGAAATTTCATGACCAGTATCGATATGCTCGGTGCTTCCATTTCCATTATGAAAATGGACAAAACATTAAAAAGGTATATAGATAAACCATGTGAAGCACCAGCGTTCCGTGTAGATGGATTTATTCCTTCTAACAACTATACAGAAATCACGACCTCAGATACAAAACCTATTCCTGCTTTTATGCTTTGCCATGACGCATGGCGAATAATTTCAAATAATGAAATCTCTCTTAATAATATTATGGCAATGGTGCAAATAATGACCGAATGTATTATTAATAATGAGCAAAAATTTTGTGAATTAGATTCCTTCGCGGGCGACGGGGATTTTGGCCAATCTGTAGCAAAAGGGTTCCTTCAAGTTAAAAGAGAGTGGGACGATATTCTTACAAATCATTGTGAATGTATTAGAGATTTTCTTCTTGAATGCTCCATTATAATTATGGAATACTGCGGAGGAGCATCAGGTCCAATATGGGGATCAGCTTTTAGATCTGCCGGATTAAGTGCAGGAAGCAAAACAAAGCTATCACTAAGCGAATTTGCGAATATGCTTCAAGCATCAGTAAAAGGAATACAAGTCACTGGAGAAAAATCTTTTGGAAGAGGTGCCATTGTTGGAGACAAAACACTTATAGATGCGTTAGTGCCTTGTGCTAATAAATTATCCGAGATGTCCGGAAATAATGAACCCATTGAAGTAGCTTTTCAAGAATCCTCACTTGCAGCGGTTGCGGGAGCAGAATACACCAAAAGTATAACAGCCAAAATGGGAAGAGCAGGTGTTGTTGGCGAAAGAAGCTTAGGATATCCAGATGCTGGAGCATATGCATTAGGTGTTATTTTCACAACAATAGTAAGTGGTTTAGAATTTCCATAGTAAATCATGGAGTAAAACAAACTAGTCTCACTCTTAATTCATAGTAAAAAAGGAAATAAGATATGACATATGCAGGATTAGATATTGGAACAAGTGGATGTAAAGTAGCGGTTTATGACTTGGAGGGAAATATAATTTTTCAAGCTTCTAGAAAATATAATGTGCAAGGAAAAGAAGGAATTTACGAAATAAATCCAATGGAAGTGCTTTCCCAAATTAAATCAGTTCTTAAAGAAGTTGGTAATAATTGCCCAAAACCTATTGACGCTGTAGCTATTGCAAGCTTAGGTGAGTCCATAGTGATTCTTGACGAAAATGATTATTGTCTTATTAATTCTATGGTTGTCGGGGATCAAAGAGGGATTGAAGAAGTCAAGCAGTTAATTGCTGCAATGGGGAAAAAACAAATACTTGATATTACTGGATTGCCACCCAGTGAAATGTATGGTTTGCCTAAATATATGTGGATCAATAACCATACAAATGCTATCAAAAAAGCTAAATCTATAATGTTTTATGAAGATTATATTGGTTATATTCTGACTGGAAAAAAAGTAGTAAGCTACTCCTCCGCTTCAAGAAGTATGGCTTTTGATATAGAAAAAAAACAATGGTCCAAGAAACTTTTATCCCATGCAGGAATCCAAGCATCGCAGATGTCCACCCCTAGAGAAGCAGGCACAATTATTGGTACTATTCTACCAGCAATAGCAAAAGAACTTGATTTGCATCCCCACATGCAGGTTGTTGTTGGGGGCCATGATCAGAGCTGCGCTGCGCTAGGAAGTGGATTAAGTAAGTTAAATGTTGGAGAATGTGGAATGGGGACATGTGAGTTTATGTTTGTTATGCTCCCCCACGCTCAAAAAACATCTTATATGATTAAAAATGGTCTAACTTGTGTGCCCTATGTATTACCAGATAAATATCTCACCAGCACCATGGTTACCACCTGTGGTAATTTAAAAAACTGGGGTATTGGCACAGTTCTCAATAAAGTAAAAGCAGAAAGCGAAAATAAAGATATTGATTTTTTTACTTATATTGACTCTTTAATCGATAAAAAAGAAACCAGCATTTTGTTACTTCCACAATTTGGCTCCTCTGGAAACCCCGATATCGATTACGGTGCATTTGGTACAATAACTGGCCTAACAATACATACAAAAGTAGAAGAAATATATCAAGCGATTCTGGAGGGGATAGCATTTAATATGCTTTTAGGTTATGAAACCATACAAGAGCAAGGAGGTAGAATTAAAACTATGATTTGCACTGGAGGAGGTTCCAAATCAAAGCTTAATCTTCAGATGCGAGCAGACATTTTTAATATGGATGTAGCCACAATCAACTCAGAGGAATCTGGCACATTGGGTTGTGCAATTTTAGCCGCAACAGCAACAAACGCTTTTTCTAATATCCAAGATGCAATCGACCATATGGTGCATATAAAAGACCTCTACCGCCCAAATAGTACTAGGCAAAAATACTACCACGATAAATTCATCAAGTTCAAAGAATTATATAAAAAAATGCACAATTTCATCTAAAGCCCCTGCAAATACTTCTTATTATTTTCAGTAATGATAAGTCTAGATATTTATAGTAGTATGAAATTTTAGGAGAACTATATGAAATTGCTAGAAACAGACTTCGTTCAAAAATTCATAAGAATGTCATCTGATGGGTGGCAGCTAGGATGGCACGAATGCCACAGTGGCAATTTATCCTATCGAGTAAAGGCAGAAGAAATATTGCCTGTTAAGGATGCCTTCTCATACAAAAGAGAATGGATGCCTCTAGATATCTGTGTTCCGCTACTAGCACATGAGTTCTTTTTAATTACAGGAAGTGGAAAATTTTTTCGAAATATACCTATTAATCCTCAAGATTCTTTTGGGTTAATTGAATTAGATGCTACCGGGAGTAACTATCGCGTAGTATGGGGGCTCATAAATGGAGGAAAACCCACAAGTGAATTATCAACACACTTAATGAGCCATCAAGTAAAAAAACAAATTTCAGGTGAAAAATATAGAGTCGTCTACCATGCTCACCCGGCAAATATCATTGCGCTATCATTTCTCCTCCCACTAGATAATATAATTTTCACAAGAGAATTATGGCAAATGGAGCCTGAGTGTGCAATGACTTTCCCAGAGGGTATAGGAATTCTACCTTGGATGATTCCTGGAACAATCGAAATAGCTCAAAAAACTTGTATAATGATGAAAGAATTTGATGCTGTACTATGGGCACAACACGGATTATTTACTGTCAAAGATACTTTTGATAATTCATTCGGATTGATGCATACGATAGAAAAAGCTTCGGAAATATTACTCAAAGTTCTTTCGGTAAAATCAATCAAACAGCAGGTTCCTTCTGGTAAAGATTTAAAAAAAATGTCTGATTTTTTTAATCTGAATTTGCCAGAGAAATTTTTATTTGAGAAAGAGTAAACCCTCATACTGCAAAACCTGAGGTGAGTATTACGGAGCGGCTAAGTCGCTTATCCAGTTGCGACAGATTCACCTGTCTAGACTTTTAGAGCCGCTCCACCTATTATTTCGCTTTTTAGAATTTAATCCATAAACTTCTCTCATTGAGATATCTTTAGTAGAATCTATGCTCTTGATATCAATTTTGTACGAATCGTAGGAGATGCGATTCATGACTGCGTCATCAAAGGCATATCACCTCCACAAATCTTGATAGCATTCATCCATAGGTTCAGGGTAACACAATGTGCTAGGAAGGTAAACTTGGGCCTTCTTTCTTTTTTTAGTTTCATGGCAGTATACAAATCAATCCTGTGACAAACAAGGCAATCTATACGATGCCAATTTGGGATGTAAAGAACTCTACTGCATTGGAAAGTATTCCCGGTACATCATCGATTCTGCCTGAGGAGCTTGCACCAATACCCTTCTATACAGTATTGTGGAAAGCGCAAAAGCAACTCAGTTAAAGCCCTATGAATACTTTGTATACCTTCTGCAAGAACTTCGTAAGTATCCAAGAGACAATGTCCCCGAGGAAGAACAAAAAGCCAATTTCCAGATTGAAGGAATTACCAAATACCTGTAGGAAGAATAAACTAGATAAAAAAATCTGCCAGCAAAAAACTGGCAAATTTTAAACGGGCATATTATTTACCGCTTACATATCGATAGCTCTATCCCCCTAAATATGCTTTTCTTACTTCATCATTACACAATAAATTCTTTGCAGAATCAGAAAGCTTAATCTTGCCTGTTTCTAATACATATCCTCTATCAGCAATGTGAAGCGCCATATTAGCGTTTTGCTCTATCAATAGAATAGTCACTCCTGTCTCACGGATTTTCTTAATTAAGTTGAAAATCTGAATGACAAATTTAGGAGACAAGCCCAAAGAGGGTTCATCCAACATCAGAAGCTTTGGCCTATTCATAAGAGCTCTACCAATGGCTAGCATTTGCTGTTCTCCTCCGGAAAGAGTTCCTGCTAATTGTGTTTTTCGCTCTTCCAATCTAGGAAATAACTCAAACACATATTCATAGTCCTTTTTTACTTGCTCTTTGTCCTTATTTAAATAGGCACCAATCCTTAGATTTTCTAAAACCGTAAGTTCAGGGAATACCATTCTCCCCTCCGGAGAAAGAGAAATCCCTTTCTTCACGATTTCGTGGGGAGCCCTCCCAGTAATATTTTCACCCTCAAAAACAATAGAACCACCTGAAATCTTCTTTATTCCTATTATACTTGATAAGGTTGTAGTCTTCCCCGCCCCATTGCTCCCTATAAGCGTAACTATCTCTCCATTCTGTATTTCCATATCCAAGCCCTTTATAGCATGTATATTCCCATAAAAAGCATCTACATTTTGTAAAGAAAGAATCATACAGCCTCATCCTCCATAATTGAACTAGCATCGCCAAGATAAGCTTTAATTACTGCTGCATTTCCTGAAATCTCTTCCGGCTGACCATACGCAATACGCTTCCCATAATCCAAAACATAAATACGATCCGATACATTCATAACTACATTCATATCATGCTCTATTAATAAAATCGTATAACCTTTTTTTACTAAACCACGAATAAATAACATTAAATCCTCTGATTCTTGGGGATTCATACCTGCTGCCGGTTCATCAAGAAGTAGAAGCTTCGCACCAGTCATCATAGCCCTAGCAATTTCCAGTCTTCTTTGTAATCCATAAGGAAGCTCAGATGCATAATCGTGTAAATGTCCTCCTAGGCCTATTTCTGTTAGAGTATCTATTGCCTTTTGTTGAAGTTCTTCTTCTTGTATCTTATATTTTCTTGTCCTAAGCAGAGCATCTATCAAATTATAATTACCATGAATATGCGCACCTACCAATGCATTTTCAATTGTTCTCATCTTCTGAAAAAGTCTAATATTTTGAAATGTCCTAGCAATACCGGACTTTACAATCTGTATGGGGTTCATATTGGAAATACATTTTCCGTCAAAAATTATTTCCCCTCCAGAAATTTCATATACACCGGTTATCATATTAAAAACCGTTGTTTTTCCTGCCCCATTAGGACCAATCAGGCTTACGATTTCTCCTTCATTTATCTCTAAATCAAGGCTATCTACAGCAACCAGTCCACCAAATCGCATAGTTCCATTTTTTATTTCCAAAATAGCCATTTTCAACCTCCACAGGAGTTTCATGTCGATTTACTATCCGTCTTGCCTTTTCAAACATCAGCAGTCGGAAATTTCTATATTTTTCTAGCTATAAACTCTTCTTTTTCTTTATTAGCCTATAAGGTGTTTTGTCCAGTCCCCCAAGCAAACCTTGAGGTCTAACATGCATAATAACCACCATTATTACTCCGTAAATAACAAATCTCCATTGTTCAGGGTCTTTAATAAAAGATACGGGAGAATGCTTTAATAAATCCGTCAAAAGCCTTAGCACTTCCCCTAAAGGAGAAATAATAATAGCTCCGGCCACCATTCCTGCAATCGTTCCTTTTCCGCCCACTAATACAATCAAAAGTGTCATAAGGCACATATCATAGGTAAATGTTTTAGGTGTTAAATATCCAACAAATGGACCGTATAAAGACCCTGCAAGCCCAGCGAGTAAACCCGAAAGACAATAAACAAGCTGACGATAAACTTGGTTATTAATACCAACCATAGTCGACGCCATTGAATCTTCTCTAAACGCTTTAATCGCCCTACCAAATCTACTGTTTATCAGTAAATACGTTATCAGTATACCAATAGCAACATAAAGGAATACACAGTAATAATAGCCATTATTTTGTAACGAAAACTCTATTCCAAGTAGTTTTGCAGGGACGACTCCGTTGACCCCATACGCACCGTGTGTTACCGAAGGCCAATTTAAAATAATACTCATAGTAAGGTAGAAAAAAGCTATGGTTAAGATACATTGATATGTTCCGGAAACACGAATTGTTGCTACGGATAGTAGCCAGCCCAAAAATGCGGTAAAAATCATAGCAATAAAAACAGAAACTCCATATCCTAACCCTGCATCCTTCACTAACAAAACAGCTGTATACGCCCCTACTGCATAAAATGCTGCATGCCCCAAAGAAACTTCTCCTAAATAGCCCGTGATAAGGTTCAGAGAAATAGCAAGTAGCATGTAAAAGCCCAACATGATCAATACACGCATAGTATAAAGATTAGTAAATGCAGGTAAAATCAATACCAACACAACCAATGCTAATGCAGTTATATATTTAGTTTTACTTTCTGCAAAAAAGAGTCTTAGCCTATCCAAAATAGACTCTTTTCTAATAGCTCTTTCCTTCATAAATCACACCTTTTTTATCCCCTTTTTCCCAAGAATACCTGTCGGTTTAATCAAAAGCACTGCAAAAATGATTGAATAAGACACAATATCTATGTATGTGCTCCCTAAAGTAAAGACAGCTAGACTCTCAATAATTCCTACAATTAAGCCGCCCAGCATTGAACCAGCCAAATTACCAATTCCTCCCAAAACCGCTGCCGAGAACGCCTTCATCGCTGTAGCATCAGCAAAGGATGGACGAATATATTGATAGTATGAAGCAATTAATGTTCCTGCTATTGACGCAGATGCAGAGCCCAAAAAGAAAGTAAAAGTAATAACATTATTTACATTTACACCATTAATGGACGCCGCTACTGATTGTTGCTGAACTGCTCTCATCGCTAATCCAACTTTTGTTTTATGCACAATAAAGGATAGTAAAAGAAGTAAGCCCACACAAGTTAATGCAATGATAATTTGTTGATAGGAAATTGTACTACCCAAAAACTTAAATGTCCCAAAATTGAAAATTGCGGGAAACCTCTTAATTTCTGCCCCAAAAACAATGTTTAAGGTATTCACAATGATATATGAAATACCAACTGTAGTAATGAGAGCCGGTATCCCCGGCTCTCCTTTCTTTCTCAAAGGCTCTAGCCCTATTTTATTTAATAGAACTCCCAAAAATCCTGTCAAACCAATAGAGACTATAACAGCTAATGCTAAAGGAACGTGAAATTTACTACTCAAAGCCCATACCGTAAATGCACCAAAAGTATATACTGCACCATGAGCAAAATTAATTAGACGAAGTACACCAAATACCATGGAATATCCTACCGCCACAAGTGCATAGGACGCTCCAAGTGCTATTCCGTTGATTAATTGTTCTAATAACATAATGCACTCCTATTGTTAACTCCTACGGACGCCCCCACTTACCATCTTTAACCATAACCGGGAAGAAATTTCTTACTGCATCTCTATTTTCATTAAAGCTACAGTCTCCTGTAACTCCTAAATGCTTTTCATTTGCAATGAATTCCCTTATTGCAGGGCGATCAATTTCACCCTTGGTAGCCTTTGCTGCATCTAGCAAAATATTCATAGCATCATATGCCTGACCTGAAAGAAAACTGGGATTTGCTCCTCCTGAAATTTTTTTATATCTTTCTATAAAGTCTTGTACTTTTTTATCATCTCCGTTGATATCAAAAAGGGATGGACACATAACACCATTAACTTCTTCACCGCCAACTTCCAAGAAAGTATCATTATATATATTTCCACAACATACAATCTTTAAATCTGGATACATCTTCTTCGCAGTAATAGAAAAAGGTACTACAGTGTCATAATAACAGAACATCACAGCCACTTCTGCACCCGCATTTTTTAAGTTGCTGATAACGGAAGTGTAATCCATATCTCCACCCAAAACCGGTTCTGTATCAACAATTTCATACCCCTTGGGATTATCCTCGGCCAATGCCTCCTTTAAAACATCGGACGCCTTAGTTCCCCAGTCATCATTCAATGCTACAATTCCCAATTTTTTTGCATTTACCTTATCAACGCAAGTAAACATAGCCTTTGTTTCTGTATCTATCGTTGCATTTAATCGGAATATATGCTCTCCCTGATCGGTAAACCCCATAGAAGATGCTGCAGGCGAAATATAGCAAACACCAGCCTCTTCATAAGTTTTTCCTATTACCATCGTATCTCCAAAATGACCAACAACACCAATATAGTCACCCTCTCCAGCTATTAATTGTGCAATAGCCATTCCTTCTTCGCCGGTTCCTTTATTATCGAAGACTTTCATCTCTACTTTTTTTCCTTCTATTCCACCAGCTTCATTAACTTGATCCACCGCAGCCTGTGCAGCATATTGAAATCCTAATCCATACTCCTGATTAGGTCCCGTCATAGGTCCTACTAGTGCCACTTTGACCGTCCCCTCAGTATTTTCTGTAACTACTGCAGAACCTTCTTTCTGTGTCTCATTGCTTTTTTGTGCCTGTCCACCGCAGGACGCTAAGCACGCCGTCATCATTGTTACCAAAACTAAAGACATTATTTTTTTCATATTATACCTCCTGTTGTATAATGCCATTGGGACCACTTAGCCATTCATCTATCTCAATTAGAGACAGAATATATATTTTTATTCCATTCAACCATACATCTATATTCATACATTCATCCGGTTGATGGGGAAAACCGTGCCCCGGGATTTTATATAAACTTTGCGTAATATGATGCACATTGGGTCCAGCCGCAAAAGAATTTGGAAGTACCCATGTATAAGTTCCTCCTGCCATCGCAAATGGTTTCAATTTTTTCCCATATACAAGAGAGGAATTCTCACAGAGTATATGAGCAATTTCATGATTAGGATCCACATAATGAGGGGTCCATTCTTTAACACATTCACAAGTCATGTCCATTTCGGTAAAATGTTTTACTATTTTCTTATATACTTGCTCCTTATTTAGTGTAGATACAGCTGGATAGCAAAAAATATATTCCAAATTTAAAGAATCCGATGTTAGAAGAACCTTCGTCAACACATGCGTAGTTCTTCCTGCAAATTCATCCCGGAAATCCAATCTAAATGCTTCACCATAATAGTCTAAAATAGAATCTCGTATATTTTTTACACTTTCTTTGACCTCTCCTATCAAAAGTTGATTTTCCAAAAGGAAATCCGCACACCTCTTAACAGCATTAATAGTCCCCTCTGGGAAAGCCGGATGATTACCAACGCCTGAAGCAACCACTTCCATCCCATCTACAGTGTCTATTAGCTTAATGCCTTCTGTATTTTTTACATTCTCAGCTAAATCTTGTACAGCAACTCCACTCAGCACAGCAAAGCACTCACCAGGTATAGAAGTACTGTCATTTTCTGTGAAAAAGCGAAGCAAATTACCTTTAACTTTATTTGTCTTAGCAGAAAATACAAATCTTCCTTTTTCAGAAGCACTTAGTGGAAACCACGAATCTGCTACAATACTGTAATCTGGAGCTTTGTATTTTTGTAAATAGTACTTACAATCGTTCATTCCAGCTTCCTCATTGGCTCCAAGAAATAAACGAACATTACTATTAAGCACATAATCATTTTCTTGTAAAAACCTAAGTGCATAAACGCAAGAAAAAACGGAACCTTTGTTATCATTGCTGCCTCTACCGTAAATATGCCCTTCCTTCTCAAACGCAGAAAAAGGCTCAAACTCCCATTCTCCTACAGCCGGCACAACATCCGTATGGCAAAACAACCCTATCTCCTTGTTTCCTTTTTTTCCCATAATTAAGCTGCTAGCACAATGGTATTCATGATTTTGATAGGGAAGAGTATATCTTTCCATTGCCTCTTGCATAAAGTCCAACATCTTTGCACACGCTCGGCCATACGGATATATCCCTTCCGCTCCCCCTGATATACTTGGAATATTTACTGCAGAAATTACATCTTTTACATAATTTCCTCTTTTTGCCTTTATCCATTCATCAATTTTATTTATCAGTTCTATTTTATTCATTCTATCTCCTAAATAAGCTTAATAATCCCAAACTCTTTTGAATTCGAAATTCTAGCCAAAAAAATGCCTCGAATTACTTGTTTTGTACTCGACGACTTACATTTTTCTAATAGAAAGATATTTTTTATTTTCACTTTTGTAAATTATATACATTTTAACACATTTAGTGCATATTTACCATATTAATTTAGATATTATGCACTATTTTGTTTGTGTTATATATATTTTTTTATTTATTTATGTAGTTTTTGTGTGTTTAAGATGTTTTTTTGTACCATTTTGAT
>ERZ773197.992-NODE-992-length-20848-cov-54.515462_pt1 | contig 20848 bp, 15 predicted proteins | sample MGYA00580999_ERZ773197 | MGnify/ENA primary metagenome ERZ773197 (study PRJEB29015, sample SAMEA2738166) | human oral metagenome | biome: human oral; feature: human-associated habitat; material: saliva | place: China | collected 2185 ...
CGCAAAGCGCATCAAGCGTCATGTGTTGGTTACTCTTGGGCACAGCATAGTACACTGTCTGCCCCTTCTTCTTCCCGATTGTTTGTTTCTTTGATTTTACATCAAATTCTACCATAGTATTTACTTTTAAATGGTTGATAATTATGTTATTAAAACTAACTCTTTCATTGGTGTTCCGCACCTCATTCCAAGGGTGTTTAACACTGTTCATCAAGGGTGTTCAACACTCTTGCCTAAGGGTGTTTAACACTGTTGACCAAGGGTGTTAAACACCCTTGATCGTAGGTGTTAAACACCTTTGAGACTCGTTATTTCTATATCCTATTTCAATCACCTTACGGCGGTTTCCAAAGTGTCGCCTTTTAGAGGGCGACACCTATAAAAGTCAATCGCGAGAACTACTGAAACGCCTCTGCCCTGAACCCGTAGTAGCGGTTGTAGTAGGTCACGTAGACGTAACTACTGCTGAAGTACAGAGTGTACGCGTAGTAACTGTTCCACGGGTAAGCACTTGACGACCAATAGTAGCCGTTGTAGCCAACGCGGTACAGCTGACCAGAGCTGTAGTAACCCAAGGCGGGCAGATAGAAGTAATTGCCTGCATCGGCTGCGGAAGGGAGAGTGTAAGATGCGGACCAGCTTTGACTGTTTCCATTTGTTCGCCAATCGGTTCCGTCTACGGCTCTGTTAGGGTTGTATCCGTTTATGTTTGCCTTCTTCTTAAACCACATGCCACCTTTATATAAGTGACCCATGGTTGTCCATAATTCGTCTGCGTCCCAACGAGGATCGCCCTTGGCAGCGTACCAAGTCATTTCATTCACGTTGGGAAGGTCTTTACATGGTGTGTGGGTTGCTTTATTATCTGCACCGTTAGTAAATGCTTCGTTGTAGTAACGAGGGTCAGTGTTGCTCTGCGCGTAGTTTGGATTAGCAGGCTGTGACGTAAGCGTTGGCTGCCATGGATTTGCTTTATCCCATTCGTGACCTGCCCAATAATTCTGCTGAGCATCCCACATGTAATATTTGTCGCCATCGTAATTCTTTACGTCTAGGTTAGCAGTGATCTTGTAATATTTATTCTGATCGTAGGTAGCTTGTGTTAATGTCTTGGTTATAGTTCCCTCTACGTTTGTTGCAATGTCCTTCACCCAATAACGTATCTTGAGTGTATGTGTGCCTGGCTTTATAACAACGTAAGAACCGTTAGTAGTGGCACTTGCTGAGGTGTTGGTTAAAGGGAAACCGTTAGCGTATGTTCCGCTACCACCTGTTGAAACGGTAATCTGTTTGCCTGTACCTGTACCTGTTAATTCGCCTGTTGTTGGGTTGAGGGTGTAAGTATCGGTAATATCATTGTCTGAATTTACCTCTACCTTAGTCAAGTAACAATTATGCAAAATAGTGTTACTGGTACGTGGCAAGAAGAGCAGATAAGCTGCCTTATGGTCAAGAGTAAAAGCAAACTGCTGTTTACCTGGCACTTTAGTTGCCGTTGCCATACCGCAATCGCCTGCTGCACCGAAGTGAGTGGTTGTGTTCGGCTCTGATTGACTTTGGTTTGCAGAGATTGTTACTTGGTCTTGATTACCATTCTTACCAGGGTAATAAACTTCGTATGACGTGTTGGCTGCGTAAGTACCAGGTACTTTAAACTTAAAGTTATCTGTCTTACCTGTTGGCGAGTTGCTACTTGCGTGCCAGGTGTTGTTATCGTCCTTTACATAAATCTTATCTCCTTGCTCCCAAAAGAACTTGCCATTGCTCTCCATTGAGGTGCGCGTTGTAGGAGTGCCTGCTGCAAAGGTCGTCAAATTCTTGTCGTCGTTAGGTATTATTGGGTTCTGTGCTACGTCGTCGTTCGCGCAAGAACCGATTGTCAAAGCCATACTGCATAATGCCATCAATGACAAAAGCCCTGACTTAAAAGAATGTCTTTTCATTGTTTTCTTCATTTTCTTTGTTTGCTTGTCGTAAGTCTGTACTTACGTTCTTTACTTTGTTAATAACTCTCTGTTAGTCTTCCCATGATGGGTTTTCGTCTTCTTCCTCGTCTTCAGACAACCATCCTGGTGCTTGCTTTGCATCACCAAAGGTTCCACCTGGCTGTGCAGGATTATGCTGACCAGGATAAGACGTGTCCATCAAATAAGTGGTTTCGCTTACTTGAATTATCATACACTCCGGTGCAGAATAATCCCTCTTAGTCTGTTCTTTTCTCATAACTTTCTTGATTAAAATAGTTGTTATTTCGTTCTTATTTTGCTCTAAACGGAGTTCACAAAAGGGCATAAAAAAGCGAACAAAGGAAACTCCTAGAAGTCCTTTGTTTACAGGGGTTACGGCACGCTTCGCGCGCGCGTATGCGAGAAGAAAAAATGTGTTATTGTACGCTAGGTGCGCATAGTGTGTGTGTTAGCAAATTATTTGGATTGACCAAAGATAAAGTGCAAAAAGATGCAAAGAATCGAATAATTCTTTGCAGTACTTCGTTCACTTGATATGTTATTGCTAATTGTTTCACGGCGGCAAAGGTAAGGCTTTCTTTTAAACCAACCAAACATTCTTCATAAAACTTTTGTTTTATATCGAATTATAAAGCACTTAAAAGGGCATGTTCACAAAGAACATGCCCTATATTTAGTTTGAACTCTTACTTTTATTAGAAGAAGAGATAACGATTATCAACTACATTTGCCTTGAGGATAAGGTCTTGCATAAAGTTACTCAAGAACTGCATGTTCTGTTGTGCTGCTTGCTGCATTGCCATAGCCTCGTTGTACTTAGAACCAGCACGAAGAGCCTTCTTTACGACCTGGAAAACATATACACCAGCATTACCCTTTACAGGATTCTTAGAGAACTTGCCTGCTGCAGTTGCTGCGACTGCACCTGAGAGAGCAGGCTCTGCAGAACCTGTAGCTTGTACGAAGGCAGGAGCAGCGAAGGTAATTTGACTGACTGTGCTAACCTTAGCACCCTTAGCTTGAGCAGCAGCAATACTATTAACTCCCTTGAGTTTAGCGATCAACTTTTCAGCCTTCTTATCCTTGATTACTTCACGTTTAAGAATCTCCTTAACCTGTGGGTCATCCCAAGAACGATAACCTTTTGGATGGATAGCAGAAAGAACTATAACCATCAAGTGGTCGTTATCACCACATTCATAAAGTGGAGAAACATCACCTTGCTTAGCATCGAATAGCCACTTAAGTGCATCGCGCGTGCCATGTACACCTGCTACATAATGTATAGAAGTTGAGACATCGTTAAGAGATTGTACATGATAACCATACTTGCTAGCATTCTTCTCAAGGTCGGCTGGAGTTGCACTCTTAGCAACAAATTCAGAGAACTTATTGTAAGCATCGCTACGTGTTACCTTAGAGAAATCAATAAGTTTCTTGATAATAGCGGCTGTTGTCTTTGTCTTCATAGCCTTCTTATCGACAACTTGTAGGATGATATTGCCCTGTGTAAGTGCAACATTTTGGATTGCATTTACTTCACCATTAAGGAGCGCCTCAATGTATGTACGATTATCTTCGCTCATGCTAGGAGCAGCCTCATACTGCTGACCAGTGAACCAAACCTTTTCTCCTGTCTGACCATAACGCTTTGCAATAGCAACGAAATCAGCGCCACCAGCTAATGCCTTCTGTATAGAATCAGCCTTTGCATGAGCCTCTTCAGGAGTATTAGCAGCAACTTGTATCTGACGGAACTGAACAGAATCAGGTAATTGAGCCTTTGACATCACACGAATAATATTCAATGTATTGTCTTGCTTATTCTCAGTTACACCAGTTGTTCCAACAGCAAGAGAATCAATCTTTGACGCTATATCAGGATACTGCTGGTAAGCCTTGCTACTTACAGGTAAGCCAAGATAAGGAATCATAGAGCCACTCTTGCTAATAACCATTGAAGGGTCAGTAGCTGTCGCAAGCTGTTTCTGAAGTGCGTTCATATCCTTAACAATCGCATTTCTATCAGAAGCACTAGCCTTAATCTGGTAGTCAACGAACTTAATGTCACGTGTTTCTGTATTCTGACGGAAAGCTGGTTTCAATTCCTCATACTTAGCTTTAAGATCTTCATCTGTAACCTTTACATCAGCATCTTTTATAGTACTATATGCCAAAGATGCAAGTTGAATATCACTTTCCTCATTATTATCCTTGAATGCCATCTTAGCTTCTGACTTATTTGAAAGAACACAGCTAGCTAACAAAGCTTGATACTTCTGACCGAGAAGTTGTGTACGGAGATTCTTCTCAACAAAGAGCCAGTAGTCATAAATCGTCTGCATCTGCTCAAGCTGTGGAGAGTTTGAAGCCTTTGCCTTATTATAACCATCAAGGAACTGTTGGAGTGCATTAATATCAAAACGACCAGTTTGCTGATTTACAAATGGTGTCTGTGCTAACATTGGATTAGTACCATCATTCAATACATTTGAAAGTTCCTGTTCTGTAACAGTCAATCCAACCTTCTTTGCATCAGCTTCTAATACACGATTATTAACCAATTGCTGCCAAACTTGATCCTTTACTTGATTAAGCTCATCCTCGGTAAGATTATCACGTTGCATGGTGAACTTAATTGCAGACTGATACTCATCAATCAACTTTTGATAATCCTGAACGCTAATCTTCTCGCCCAGAATCTCACCAATCTGCTGTCGGGTTTCGCTCTTTATTCCATTGCAAGAGCGGAAAGCTTCTTCAGCTAAGAAAGCAAATAAGGCCAAACCGATAGCGGCTACCAGTATACCTCCTTTGCTTCTAATTTTTCCTAATGCTGCCATTTTTAGATTTATTATTTGATTTTAATTATTCCTTTTGTACAACAAATTGCCTACAAAAATACGAAGAAAAAGGCAATTATCACAATTTTTCATGCACAAACTTAGTCAGTTACATTAACTTTTAGCTTCACGAGTTCAATTTTAGTCATGGTACTCTTAATTATCTTAAATTCATATTGCCCAATGGTTATAATCTCATTGAGTTTAGGGAAACTTTGATAGACATGTAAGATAAGTCCACCTATCGTCATGTAATCATCGCTCTCAGGTAGTTCCAAATCAAACATCTCATTAACCTTGTCAATCTCGAGACGAGCAGAAAGGACATATTCATTATCTGAAGTCTGCTTAGCAACATACTTCAAGTTATCATGCTCATCCTCAATATCTCCAAATATCTCTTCGACAATATCTTCCAATGATACTATACCACTAGTTCCACCGAACTCATCAACAACGACACCTAGACTCTTCTTCTGTTGAAGGAATACTTGCATAAGTTTCTGTGCAGCCATTGTCTCTGGAACGAAAGGCATTCGGCGGATATGATCACGCCAATTCTTTGGTGCTCTAAACATCTCTGAAGAGTGTATATAACCTTTAATATGATCGATGTCACCTTCATAGACTATAATCTTAGAATTACCACTTTCAATAAACATCTGCTGAAGTTCTTCAAGCGAACAATTCTCTTCTATGGCATTTATCTCAGTACGCGGAACCATACAATCACGCACTTTGGTATCTTGAAAATCTAAAGCATTTTGAAAAATCTTCACCTCATCCTCAATATCATCTTCGTTCTCAGCATTATCAATAGAACTTTGTACTAAGTAATCAAGATCAACTTTTGTAAACGTTCCATCATTTTCTTTTTCATCTATCTTTACTCCCAAAAGACGCAAAAGAACACGAGCAATAAAAGTTGTAAAACGACTAATAGGCCATAAGACTATAAAGAAGATATATGCTAAAGGTGCAAAGAAAGTAAGTAATCGGTTAGGATTACTTTTAAATAGAGTCTTTGGCAGGAATTCCCCAGTAAATAAAACAATTAGTGTTGACAATATCGTATCAAGTATAACACGAGTAGCAGGCTCATACGGATGAAAGAGTGTTGCATCGAATAGCTGTGCGAAAAGTATACCATAAACAACTAGAACGATATTGTTTCCAACAAGCATAGTAGAAACGAAACCATTTGGATTATTGTAAAACACCGTAAGACACTTTTGTGCTAATCCATTCTTCTCTTTCTCCATTTCAACAAGGAGACGATTACAAGACACAAAGGCTATCTCCATTCCTGAAAAGAATGCAGATAAAACCATTGTGATTATAATTTCTATAATTAAACTTATATCCAATTTCTTCTATCGTCTTTTTATCACAGAACCCTTCAAACTATCAACATGACTGGTATCAATAGGCGTGTTTCCAAGGTTAGAACCAGGAAACATTTTGTCATTAGAGAATATTCCCCACCCCTTCGTTTGGCGAATCTCATAATCAGTCATCTGTTCATCACTTCTAAACCAATTTCCTTCTAATTCTTTATCAGGAGTCTTGAGATGTGAATAAGTATGAGACCACATCTGATGATTACGTTCATCCCAATAAAGTTCATTACTATAAAAAGAAACTCCTTGTGCTGTAAGTATTTTCACATGCCCATGCAATTCCCAACGGCGATCTTGATCATAATAAACAGCAGTATCACACTGAATATAACCAACAACATGTTTCTTTAAATTAAATTGAGTAAGCAGGATTCCTTTATTAAAGGTCCACCTAGATGGTTTCTTATTCTCATTGACCTCCCATTGTTCTGTTACAATTCTATATTTGATAACACCTGAATCTGATATAAGCGTATTAACACCATACGTGGTCATGACTGGAACAGAATCACGATCGCGTATAGCAGGAGCCATGTGTTCATGCTCTTCAGAACAAGATATCATGGCAAAAACTGCTATAATAAATGCTAAACTTACGAATAAAACAGAAAGGTTGGAACGCATATATTACTCAACCTTAAACTTAGCAAACCAACGCTCATTGAACGTTAAACCAACATTGATTCGGAACATGTTCTCTTTTACAAAACCTGTTGCACTACGATTTACCCATTCGGCACTAATATTCAATATGCTGCGATTGTTATAGGCATTAACAATAGGAATACCAACGCCAAGGCTTGCGGATAACTCGCGAGGTCCATCTACCCCATTTATCTTTAGGTATGGGCTGGCATAACTAATACCTGCTCGATAATGCATACGGTCAAAGAATCCACGATAGCGTTCTCCTTTACAATAATCACCGCCAAGTGTTATTTTATGAAGGTCATTAAATTGTCCGCCAACAAGACTATAGTTTGTAGTACTACCATTTATATCCAACTGAGGATATTTAATCTTAGCCCATTTCTGCAACTGATAATCAACACCAATCTTTAAACGATTATCGTGATTCCACATAAAACCGAAACCAAAAGTGTTAGGAAGTTCAAACGCATCTGCAAGAACATAGCTTGTCGTATCCGAAACACCTGTTTGTGAATTCTTTGAAACCACAGAACACTTTGAATCCGAATTCAACTTATGCCCTAAAGAATAAGTTAAACCTAAAGTCAATTCATTCTTCTTATCGAGCTTATGGCTATATTGTACACCAAAGTCAATCTTATAACTTTTAACTTGTGAAGCATACTCTTTAGATAACGTATTAACGTAAGTGTCACTATAAGTATTGATGACATTACGACTCAACGATCCCCAAAGATAAGAGGCATTTGCTCCAAACGAAAATCCTTTGAATGGTGACCATCCTGCTCCTAAATACACTTGGTGTAACCCTCCACTTCCACTATATATATTAGAGAAGGTGGCATTCGGAGATGATGGATTATTAAAGGCATTGATATTCCTTGTATTGCTAAAGTTATAGCCAACATTTGAATAAGGTAATACACCAAAACTAACACCCAAATGCTTGAAGGCACGGAAAGAAGCAACTATATATTCTAGGTTAGCATTCTTTGCATTGACCTTATGACCATTCTCTTCATAATTAGTCAAATGGAGTCCTATTCCTGCATCAAAGATAAAAGAAAGAGAGTCTACAGAAGCATAGGACGCAGGATTCATATAATTAACCTGATTATGCTCATGGAAACCATATGCCACTCCATTCATGCCTCGATTGAACCCCGTAGCTTGTGACGCCAAAGTTCCTAATCCATATTGACTATAAGGTGAATTAGTGCCACTTTGAGCTGAAGATTGTATAACCACCCCAACCAATAGTGCTGCTACTATAATCTTTTTCATTCGTTTTCTTTTTCTGATTTGACGATAATATCAAAGAGATATATTGGCGCAAAGTTATTAAAAAAAATCTATATAGCGGAAAAACAATAAAGGATTTTGTTTTTTAATAAGCTTTCTTTGTGCTCTCATGCTTTTTTGTTATCTTTGCGGACAATAATGAAAAAGAGAGTGCTATATATTATAATAATGTGTATTCTACCGATTATCCAGATAACAGTAGAAGCACAATCTGTGAGTCATAATACAGATAGCATTCAAATTTCTCTCTTGACATGTTCCCCTGGAAAAGAGATATGGGCTCAATATGGGCACACAGCTATACGATATAAGGACAAGAAAGCTGGGCAAGATATAGCCATTAACTATGGTCTTTTCTCATCTGACCAACCTTTCTTCATACTTCGTTTTATCTTTGGCTTAACAGATTATCGTGTTGGTGCAGAACCAATGGATATTTTTATTGCCCAATATAGTTATGAAGGGCGTGGAGTAATAGAACAAGTCCTTAATATATCTACTAAGGATAAAGAACTTATCCGTAAAGCACTAGAGGAAAATCTAAAACCAGAGAATCAAGTATATCGTTACAATTTCTTTTATGATAATTGTACTACAAGAGCACGGAATATAATAGTCGACCATTTACATGGTAAAATCATATATCCAATTATTAAGAATCAAAACGAGACTTTCCGCTCATTAATTCACGAATGGAATAAGAATTATGAATGGTCGCAATTTGGAGAGGACTTGCTACTTGGTATAAACGCTGACAAGAAAGTTTCACAGTCGGAACAACAGTTTCTACCAGATAACCTAAGGCGTGACTTTGCAAAGGCAACATATAATGGGAAGCCTCTAGTAATGGAGACACATGAATTACTTGCACCTCAAACATCAGTTATTGAGTCTGAGTTTCCCTTATCTCCATTAGAAGTGGCTTGCATATTTGTCATTATATGCACCATTATGATGGCGATAAGTAATTACAAGAAAAAAATGTATTGGGCATGGGACACAATTCTAATGCTAGCAGCAGGGCTTCTCGGAATCATCTATTTTGTGATGATATTCTCACAACACCCATGCGTAAGTCTTAATGCAATTATCTTCTTCTTTAATCCTCTTCCATTGTTCTTCCTCTACAAGACAATCAAGAAGACAAAACGGCAAGAGCCAAATATATGGTGGAAGATATGGGGAGTGCTTATTATATTAGGTTTTATTGGTGCATTCTTCCAACATATTCCTACAGCTATTCTAATTATGGCATTGTTCTTGCTTTTACACTGCATATTACACATAAGATTGGATAAATCAGTCAAAAAGATAAATAGAAATGAATAAATACATCACCGCTTTACTTGTTGTCCTAGCTTCAACAGGAGTAGAAGCACAGACCTATCAGTCTGCGCTTAGGATTGCATTGGGTGATGCTACAATAGAAGATTTATGTCATAAGCAGGCCTTTAAAGGTATAGAACAGGATATTCTCTCAATTCTTGATGCAATAAAACAGATAAAAGAGGAAGAAGAGATAGAGCCTGCACAAAGTCAAATTGCATTTATTACGGAGTTATCTAATAAATACACACCAGTATTTACACATTATTCTAATCATACACAAAAATTATCATTCTTTCTGCCGAATCCCTCATTAAGGTCTGGGATTAAGATTCGTGCGCCAGCTTTAACTTTTAACATGGAGTTTAAATAGAAATATCCATACATGCAATGAGAAAGTTTAAGCATGTACAAAAAAGATTTTAAATAATAATATTCATCGTCCATAAATAAACAACAACACATAAACGGACGTATTAAAAAATAAGAAATGAATTTCAATAAGATATTAAAAGCACTTTTTGGAGATAAGTCAAGTCGTGATATGAAGCTTATTCAGCCTTTTGTAGATAAGGTTAAGGAAGCATATCCAGAGATTAAAGCCCTCAGCAATAATGAGCTACGTGCAAAAACAAAAGAAATACAGAAGTATGTTCAAGATGCAGGTAAGGAGCAGCGTGATAAGATAGCTGAACTACGCGCTAAGATCGAAGATACTCCTATTGATGAGCGTGAAGAAATCTTTAATCAAATTGATAAACTTGATAAAGAGGCTCTTGACAATTACGAGAAGGCGCTTAATGAGGTTATGCCAGTAGCTTTCTCTATTGTGAAAGATACGGCTCGACGTTTCGCAGAGAATGAAGAGACTATTGTTACAGCTACGGACTTCGACCGAGAGCTAGCAGCAGACCCAGCTAAGGACTTCATCACAATAGATGGTGACAACGCTATTTACCACAACCATTGGACTGCCGGTGGTAACGATCTCAAGTGGGAGATGGTTCACTATGATGTACAGATCTTCGGTGGTGTTGTTTTGCATCAAGGTAAGATTGCAGAGATGGCAACTGGTGAAGGTAAAACTCTTGTTGCAACCCTACCAGTATTCCTCAATGCTTTGACTGGTAATGGCGTACATGTCGTAACCGTTAATGATTATCTTGCAAAGCGTGACTCAGAATGGATGGGACCTCTCTACATGTTCAACGGACTATCTGTTGATTGTATTGATAAGCACCAACCTAACTCTCCTGCACGTCGTAAGGCATATCAGGCAGATATTACTTTCGGAACCAATAATGAGTTCGGTTTCGACTACCTTCGTGACAATATGGCAGTATCTCCAGCAGATCTCGTACAACGCCAACATAACTATGCTATCGTCGATGAGGTCGACTCTGTGTTGATTGATGATGCTCGTACCCCTCTTATCATTAGTGGTCCAGTTCCAAAGGGTGATGATCAAATGTTCGAGGAGTATCAGCCATTAGTACAAAGTCTTTATGAGGTTCAACGCAAGCAAGCTACTGAGCTTTTATCAGAAGCACGTCATAAGTTAGCGGAAGCACAGAAAACGAACGATAAGTCTGCTGCACAAAAGCTACAAGAAGAAGGATTCCTTGCTTTGTATCGTTCCTTCAAGGCTCTACCAAAGAATAAAGCTCTCATCAAATATCTCTCAGAAGATGGTATCAAGGCTGGTATGTTGAAGACCGAAGAGTATTACATGGCTAATAATAACCGTGAAATGCCTAAAGCTATTGAGCCTCTCTACTTCGTAACAGATGAGAAGATGAACTCTTGTGACCTTACTGATAAAGGTACAGCTTGGTTAGCTAATAAGGTAAATGATAATCAGCTATTCGTATTACCTGACATCACAACAGAGCTATCTGTACTTGAGAAGCAGAAGGATGACAAGTTAATTGATGAGCAAACATACATCGACCAGAAGGATGCCCTAATGGCACATTATGGTGTACAGAGCGAACGCGTACATACATTGCAACAGCTATTGAAGGCTTACACAATGTTTAACAAGGACGATGAGTATGTCGTTCTGAATGGTGAGGTTAAGATTGTTGATGAGCAGACTGGTCGTATCATGGAAGGTCGTCGTTGGAGCGATGGCTTGCATCAGGCTGTTGAGGCAAAGGAGCATGTAAAGGTGGAAGCCGCTACACAAACCTTCGCAACCATCACATTACAGAACTACTTCCGTATGTATCACAAGTTAGCAGGTATGACGGGTACTGCTTCCACTGAGGCAGGTGAGTTCTGGGACATTTACAAGTTAGATGTTGTTGAAATTCCGACAAACCGCCCTATTCTTCGTAAGGATATGGAGGATCGCGTATATAAGACAGCACGTGAGAAGTATGCTGCAGTCATCGATGAGGTAGAGGCAATGAGAAACCAAGGTCGTCCTTGTCTTGTTGGTACAACATCTGTAGAAATCAGTGAGCTTTTGAGTAAGATGCTTAACATGCGTAAGATTCCACATCAGGTATTGAATGCTAAACAACACTTGAAAGAAGCTCAGATTGTTGCTGAGGCTGGACGTTCAGTAGATGGTCTTGGTGCAGTAACTATCGCCACTAACATGGCTGGTCGTGGTACCGATATCAAGCTCACCAAGGAAGTAAAAGATGCAGGCGGTTTGGCAATTATTGGTACCGAGCGTCACGAAAGTCGTCGTGTAGACCGTCAGCTTCGTGGTCGTGCAGGTCGTCAAGGTGACCCAGGATCATCAGTTTTCTATGTATCTCTTGAAGATAAGTTGATGCGTCTCTTCGGTTCTGAGCGTATAGCAAAGGTCATGGACAAGCTAGGCTTCGAAGATGGTGAGCGTATTGAGAGTTCTATGATTTCAAATAGTATTGAGCGCGCCCAGAAGAAGGTTGAAGAGAACAACTTTGGTATCCGTAAGCGTCTGTTGGAATATGATGATGTCATGAACAAGCAGCGTACCGTTATTTATGAGAAGCGTCGTCATGCTCTCATGGGTGAGCGTATCGGTATGGATATATCCAATATCATTTGGGATCGTTGCGTAAGTATCATCGAGAATAATGACTATGAGGGCTGCAAAGAAGAGTTCTTAAAGATTCTCACCATGGAATGTCCTTTCACCGAAGAAGAATTCACAGGTGCAAATCAAGAGGAGCTTGCAGAACGTAGTTTCCAACAAGCAATGGAAGCTTTCAAGCGCAAGACAGATCGTATCCAGAGCGTAGCATGGCCTATCATCAAGGATGTATATGAGAAACAAGGTGCAATGTATGAGCGCATTATGGTTCCAATCACAGACGGAACACGCGTTTATAACATTCCTTGCGACTTGAAGGAAGCATACGAAAGTGAGGCAAAGTCGGTTGTAAAGCAGTTCGAAAAGGTTATACTACTCCATATCATCGATGACGATTGGAAGGAGAATCTCCGTCAGTTGGACGACTTACGTCACTCTGTACAGAATGCTTCTTACGAACAGAAAGATCCATTGCTCATCTTCAAGCTAGAGAGTGTGAAGTTGTGGGATAATATGATTGACGATATGAACAATCGTACAGCAAGTGTTCTCATGCGTGGTCAGATTCCTGAGATGCAACAAGCTGATGAAGTTCAGGAAGCAGCTCCAGAACAACACAGCCAGCGTTATAATGAGGAGAAGGTGGAACTTGATGATCCTAACCAGCGTGCTGCTGCACAACAGGATACACGCGAAGGAGCTCAAGAGATAAATCGCACTCCTTATCACGCAGAAAAGACTCCACGTCCTAACGATCCATGTCCATGTGGTAGTGGAAAGAAGTTTAAGAATTGCCATGGTCGCAATATCGATTAATAAACTCACAAAGAATTTCGGGGATAAGACAGTTGTGTCTATCCCCGAATTTTGTTTTCCAGCTAATGAGATTATAGGTTTGGTTGGAAATAATGGTGCAGGGAAAACCACGCTTTTTCGTTTGATCCTTAATCTACTGAAAGCCAATGGAGGTTCAGTAGATTTTCTTTTCGAGGAATGTCAAGAAGATTCACCAGCAAATGGGCTTTCCCCCACTCCTTCAACAAAGTCGATTGCAAATTACGATGACGCATGGAAGAGCCAAATAACAGCCTATTTGGATGAAGCTTTCCTCATAGAATATCTCACAGCCGAGGAGTTCTTTTCATTTATTCTTAAAGCGCATAACATTCAAACAATAGGATTGGAGGAAAGGCTTGAGGATTATAGGGAGTTTCTAAGCGACGAAATTCTTGGACAAACAAAATATATTCGTGAGCTATCAGCGGGTAACAAACAAAAGGTTGGAATTGTTGCGGCTTTACTCCCTAAGGCAAGTGCCGTAATTCTGGACGAACCTTTCAACTTCCTTGATCCCAGTAGTCAGAATCTTCTTAAAAAGTTGTTAGTTGATTACAAAAATAAGTTTCATGCCTCTGTCATCATCTCTAGTCACAATCTTCAACACACAATAGATATCAGTGACAGAGTTGTCTTGATGGAACATGGGGAGATTATCAAAAACATCGATCCTATCACCCCTGAATCAACAAAGATTTTAAGTGAATATTTCAGATCCGCTCGGACATAATTTTGAGTTTAAATATGTAAACTCGAAAAAACGTACCTCCATTTTACTAAAAACGTACCTCCGTTTTTATCAAAATGGAGGTACATTTTTTATAAATCCTATATATGATTGATTTTCAACGAATTATAAAGCTCCTAATTTTCTATATAAATTGGCACCTTTAGGCACATTAAAATGACTAGAATTTCCAGCGCATTTGTAGTTCTAAATCGGACTTTGTAGAGCCATTAATCTGTTGCAAACCTGATGAAATCTTATTACGATCAAAGTAACTGGTTGTAGAGGATTGGAGGATAAGCATTAGATTAGGAGATAGATCTGCACGTGCAAATAGAGCGTAATGTAAACCTATCCCATAGAATGAAGGAAAGGAAAACGAATAAAGTGGTCGGCGCTCATAGATATAGATGCGTGAAGAGAAATCATCTGTGTGAAAGTATCCGAGTAATGCTGTGAGTTGAAGCCAGGAGTTGGGCACCCACGTAAAGTTCTCGCTCGCCATGTATCCAATACTATTATTGAGGTAATGGCATGCTGATATATCGAATTGTATTTTACTAACCCACGTTTTTGCCTTATAGTTCAATGTTAATCGGCCACGCTGAGTAATCTCATTGATAAGTGCGGTCTTATTAAAATCGTCTTTCTCTCTCAACTTTAATTTATATCCTGCGCATAAGGACCAGACTTTATGTGTGTAGTATATATTTAGAACGTTATCCCAAGTACGACTAGCAGTATGCGATCCAAAACGAGGATGAGAAAAATAAGAATAATCAGCATAGGCAATGAGTGAAAGTCCATGTTTTACTTCCCAATTAGTTCCTAAGAGCAATCCACTTTCATTCTGAATCTTCCCTCCTTCGGCAAAACTACGTGCGAACAATCCCGTATAATCATAACGATAGTAACGTTGCATGGCTAATAATGATAAGTTCGACTTCACTTGAACAGAAATGTTATTGATTGTAGCCAATGTCCCTCCATTGCTGGTTGCAGTCTCACCTGTCAAACTCCAACGCTTACGCATATAGCTATAGTTTATACCAACATTCCAAAAGTCGTTGCCCGATGGCGCATAACGACGATAATACAGGTTCGTGTTAGGATTAAGAGCTTTATCAAAGTGAGTGAAGAGTGCGGTCAATCCAAGAGCCAAACCACCACATCGCCAATTAAGATTACCTCCCGTTGTGAATTGGGAAGCGTTATCTTTCCGTTCCATCTCCTTCGCTGTGCGGTGATATCCAGTGTTTAGAATCGTCTTTATATCTCCGTTACTTGTTAATGTTGCATCAATCGTTCGATATGAAAGGAATGTGGTTAGATCCAAGTTGTGAGCAAGTTCGATGGTTGCAGCCACTCCCTGCAAATAGTTTATCGAAGAGCGAGAAGAATATACCCGAATCCCATTATTCTGTCTGCCCAACATTGATAAAGCGGCATATTTACCAAAGCTCAAATTATTATTAATGACTAGTCCCTGTCCGAAACTAAGTTTGTATCTTCCCAGAATCAAGTTCTTTATTCTGCCCAGTTTACGCAGTTGGATATAAAAGCTATAGTGGTCATAGCCTAACTTATTCTTATTGGAGAAGAAGGGTTCTCCAGCATCTTGTGCCCCTATCAAACCCAGTTGGAAATAATCACTATAATGAAAGTTATATCTGAAGGAGTGACTATACGGATAGCCGAGATAGCCATTTATATCGCCCTTTCGCTGATAGAAAGGGGCTTTGAAAGTAAAGAGTAACGTGTGACGCCCTTTGCTTAGGATTTCTTTCAGACTGGGGAATGGTTTATTATCATTTACTGGCGACAGATAAACAAAGTAAGAGAGTAATTGTCTTCGCTGAAAGTCTAAGGACTCTATCATGGAAAGTTCGCCTAATGTTCGCATCCCATGGTATTGATATACATACGCTTGGATATCTTCTATTTGTTGGGTATTCAAGAAAGGAATACGCTCTAAGTCTTCACGTGTCGCAGTATTGAGGTCTAATGGGCGTTCCGACAATTCGGACAATATAGCAAAGATTTCCTCTTTATCTGACTCGTTGATATCACTCTCTGCATAAAACTGTTCAAAACATTCCTCCCATGTCATGCTTTGCTGTGCAATGATGGGGATGGTGGAGCATAATATCAAACAAAAGAGTATTAGCCGTTTCATAGACGTAAGGTTTTAAATGAGTGTGATTAGGTAAAAGGTGGCTCCTCCTAATAGAATGGAGGTTGTAGAGAAAGGCTAGGAAAGACTTCTACTTTGAGAAGTAATATGCGGTATAACTACCTTTCTTATAAGGTTTATCTGGTGTGAGTCCTTTCTTACGAAGTGCGTAAAGTCCGTAAGCCTCCTTATAATATTGAGGACGGAGACTATCTACTGGGTAATATTGCGGTAGGTAACGCACAAACTCTTGAAGGTTACGATCAAGGAGGAAGCCTATTAGCTGGTAGTTAGCAGAAGTGCGGGTTACCTTTTGCAGAATACTATCGGGCTGGAGCCATGAATGAACTTTGCCAGGACGTAAGACCCTTCCCTCTCCAACTAAGGGATAGTAGAATAGACTATCAGCTAAGTGTCCTCTACGTGCAACCGCATACACTGTCAACATCGAAGTAACGGAATCGGTATGTGGCATAGTCTTCACGACTTGTAATGCGCCTGCATAATCTCTCTTATCTATCAAAGCCTCTACCTTTGCACGCTGGTGATAATACTTATCGGTATTGCTGAAGAATCCCGTGAACAAGAAGAACGAAAGGAAGATAGCTAAACTCATCCATGTTAATTGAGAGAATATGCCAAAACTACGTGGCTCTGGTTCATAAGGCTCAAATCGCTTTGTCATTATTACGATAATAGCATAAAGGATAAGCAATAATGGAGCTATCCACAACCAACTGCCCAAAGTAACCCCAGTAGCAGTTGGTCTAATATCCGAGACTATTGTCAAAAGAAGGAAAGAGGGAAAGTAGGTTAAAGCATAGCCACGCTTAGAGAGTTTCGTCCAGGAACTGATACCTATTTGCAATAACTTTAAGGTAATCGTTATCAGTACTGCACCCAACAAAGGATTATAGAACGTTTGTCCCCCTGACGCTAAGTGCTGTACAATCGTCATCACATCTGCTTGAAAGAAATAGAGATAGCAGAATGAGAATAAACAAAACAAAACAGCACATACTATGCGTATAAACCTACTTTCCATCATCTACTTACTTCTTTTTCAATACTACAGCACTGCGAGCAGGAATATATAACTTGAGCCATCCCTTATGTTGATCGGTATAAAGAGGGTCAGGGTTGGTGAAATGCTCTACTGAGTCATCAGCAAAGCCATTGCCTCCAAACTCTTTCGCATCTGAGTTTAACTCTACAACATAAGAACCTTCTGGCACTAAGAACCCATAATCAGCATAAGAACGAGTTGGTGAGAAGTTGAATACAAACAATAGTTCTCCCCTACTGAAAGCTAATATTTGATCTCCATCGTTATGCCATATCTCTTGTAAAGGTGTTGCATTAAATTTCTTCTCGCTCTTTATAACTTCTAACATCTTACGATCGAAGTCACCAAGATAATGATAACAGAGTTCTTTATTATCCACGAGATTCCATTGTCTGCGAGCATACTTATAACTCCAACCATTGCCCTCACGTGGGAAATCGATCCATTCTGGATGACCGAACTCATTACCCATGAAGTTGAGATAGCCACCATTCATAGCGGCAATAGTTGCCAAACGAATCATCTTGTGTAATGCTATACCACGATGAGCCATTTCATTCTCATCTCCCTTACGGAAATGCCAATACATATCAGCATCTATCAAACGGAAGATAATCGTTTTATCTCCAACAAGTGCTTGATCGTGAGATTCGCAATAGGAAATGGTTTTCTCATCCGCACGTCGGTTCTTTATCTCCCAATAGATAGATGATGGTTTCCAAGCCTCGTCTGGCAATTCTTTAATGGTCTTAATCCAATAGTCAGGGATATTCATTGCCATACGATAATCAAAACCATAGCCACCATCTTTAAACTTCGCAGCTAAGCCAGGCATACCAGATACTTCTTCTGCAATCGTGATAGCATGCTTGTTTACTTCGTGAATAAGACAATTAGCAAGTGTCAGATAACAAATAGCGTTATCATCCTGATGTCCATTGAAGTAATCACCATAGTCACAGAAAGCTTCGCCCAAACCATGACTATAATAAAGCATGGAGGTTACACCATCAAAGCGGAAGCCATCAAAGTGATACTCGTCTAACCAATACTTACAATTAGACAATAAGAAATGGAGTACATCATCCTTACCATAATCAAAGCATAGAGAATCCCAAGCTGGATGTTCGTGTCGATCTCCTGGATAGAAGTATTGGTTAGGATCACCAGCAAGGTTTCCTAATCCTTCCACCTCATTCTTTACAGCATGCGAATGGACTATATCCATAATAACAGCTATCCCATTGCGATGTGCTTCATCAATAAGTGCTTTCAGCTCTTCAGGAGTACCAAAACGTGAACTAGCCGCAAAGAAAGAACTAACATGATAACCAAAGCTACCATAATAAGGATGTTCTTGGATTGCCATAATCTGAATAGCATTATAACCATCCTTTATAATACGTGGCAGAACATTCTCACGGAATTCTGTATATGAACCAACCTTCTCTGCATCTTGTGACATTCCAATATGACATTCGTAAATTAGTAGAGGATCGGTGCTAGGTTTAAAGTTTTTCTTCTTCCAAACGTATGATTCTTCAACATTCCATACCTGTGCAGAGAATATCTTTGTATTCTCATCTTGTACAACACGCTGTGCCCAAGCTGGAATGCGCTCTCCTTCTCCACCATTCCAATGAACTCGCATCTTATAGTATTGCCCATGCTCCATTGCATGAACAGGAAGATGCAACTCCCAGTTACCTGTGCCTTCAATACGCTTACATTTGTAAGAGGGTAACTCGTTCCAACCATTGAAATCGCCTACAAGATAGATATCTGTAGCGTTAGGTGCCCACTCTCTAAAGACCCAGCCTTCATCGGTAAGATGTAGACCATAATAGTTATATCCATTGGCAAAATCAGAAAGGGTCATCTTCCCGTCTTGCGTCAGTTGCTTGATTTTCCAAAGCGCATGCTCATGCCGCCCACGTATAATATCTTCATACGGAGACAAATATGAGTCATTCTTAACAAGCCCAATATGAGCCGGTGCGCTCTTACTATTCTTCTTTACAACATCTTTAGGTGCACTCTTAGTTATACTCTTCTTTGTAACCATGGTAAATGTATTTTGTTCGTTATTATATTTTTAAGTTAAGCTAGTTGACGTGACGTTTTCCATTCTCATAATATCCAATGGCAGTAATCTTACCATTCTTGTCTCGCTCTATGAACTTTCCGTCACGTTGGTTGTCCTTATAGTTGCCTTCAAAGCGTACGCCATTAGCAGTTTCTTCAATAGCACTACCATTTCGTTTACCATTATGATAGTTTCCCTTGAACTTGCTTCCATCAACATAGTGAATGATAACAAGCCCTTCAACTTCACCATTCTTGAACTGCCCTTCATAGACATCCTTATTCTTCTTAGTCAACTTTCCTTGCCCATTCTGCAAATCCTTTTCCCAATAACCTGTATATATATCCCCATTATGCCAGGACATCGTACCAAATCCAGACTTCATTCCATTTAGGAAATGACCAGTGTATTGATCTCCATTCTTATATTGGAAAATACCTTGCCCTGTGCGCTGACCATCTACATATTCGCCTTCATAAACCTCGCCATCCTTGAACTTGTAGATACCCTTACCATTCTGAAGGTCGTTCTTCCATTCACCATCGTATTTATCACCATCCGAATAGATATAAACGCCCTTACCTTCTTTCATGTTATTAACCCAGTTACCCGTAAACGAAGAATGATCCGTCCACTTAAAACAACCGTATCCGTTCTTCATATCATTTGCCCACATACCATCGTATGAGGCTCCATTTGCGAAGATATACTTACCAGCTCCACTGCGTTTATCATGTTCCCAATTACCGATATACTTGTCTCCATTGTAATAAAACATGATGCCTTGACCTTGTTGATAATCTTTATACCACAAGCCTTCATATCGGTTTCCATTCGAAAAATAAAAGGTTCCCATTCCATGTTGTTGATTCTGGAACCATTGTCCAACATACTTCTCACCATCAGCAAAGATATAAGTACCATCCCCATGGCGCAAACCTTTCATATACTCGCCTTCATAGACATCCTTATTCTTGTAGACCGTCTTACCTTTACCATTAGGCTTCCCTCGGAACATCTGCCCATGGTAATTCCCCCCATCACTGGTAACACACGACCCTATCTCTATCTTCTGCGCAAAGACTGAAAGAGAAGTTAGAAGTAATAGTAATATAATAAGATATCTATTTCTCACGCCAATCAGTTTTAAAGTAATTGTACAGGCTTAAACACCCGACGTTTGCAAAGATAAAGAATTTCAATGAAAGACACAAATTAATAAATCCTTTTTAAAGCTGTATCTTCAAACTTTTAAGCAAGGGCGTGAATCAATATCAGTATTAAAGATCAATGGACAAAGGCAAAGCTAATACTTAAAGTTACCAAAGCATAATACTTTTATTTTACACAAAAGCCCCACCCCGTTAGGCGCCCCCCTCTCTGCAGGAGAGGGGCTGGGGGTGAGGCCGTACCACGAGAGCGAGAGAACCAAATTAATA
>ERZ773197.996-NODE-996-length-20822-cov-50.688207_pt1 | contig 20822 bp, 13 predicted proteins | sample MGYA00580999_ERZ773197 | MGnify/ENA primary metagenome ERZ773197 (study PRJEB29015, sample SAMEA2738166) | human oral metagenome | biome: human oral; feature: human-associated habitat; material: saliva | place: China | collected 2185 ...
GAGAAGTGAGTGGAGACTTGAAGAAAACATCTGTACGTCCTAAAAACTCACGTTCTGAGGATATTATTATATCTGTACTTGCTAATAGTACAAAGCAAAAGCAAATAGCTTATGTAAACGTGAATATCTATGTTGCTGACGACTATATTGATGGCCAGAGTGAGGAAAATTCAGCTCGATTAAGAAAGTTATGTAAGATGTCATTCGATCTTTTCGATAATGTGCGAGGAAAGGACTTTAGATTATCACTTACAGATTCGAATTTTGAATGTGGTCAGAGGGTGATGGAAAGCGAAGCTACTTCTGAGCACGTGATTAACAACAAAGTTTTGTATCAAATCATAAATGAGTAAAATATGGAAAGTAAAGCAATTGGATGGGGTAAATGTAATATCCTTATAAAGGATCTTGATGTGGCTTCTTCAAAGTGGACTAAGCTGCCTACTCCGAAAGAAAACACTACTAAGTTAACTCCTACCAAGGGAGACAAAAAAGAAGCTCCTATCGAGGGAGGAGAGAACGAAGCTGTGAAGTATTCTGCCAACAAATATGCTGTTGAGTATGTATTACGTCGCTTGCAAGGTCGCAAGAAGCCTTTCACGGATGTCAACGGCGTTGTTGCACATCACTTCTCTATCTTCATCCAGCCAGAGAATATAGCAGTTCCAGGACCGAAGATTGACAATACAGTAGTTTCTCTCTCTGACGAGTATAGTACAGAGGAAGGTGGTCTATTGACATACACCCATGATGCATTGAAGCCGGATAGTGGGAACATTGTCAAGTGGGGGACTATCTCAAAAGACTTGTCTACAGTGGCGTCTGGTGAAACAATTGAAGATTCTGATTTTGTCTTCACGGATGTTGATTTGTAAAATAGTCTTTTTGGTAAAAAGCGCTATCAGGGTAATTGACAATGCGGAAAGACGCATGACAGCCGGACAGACGGCTATATAGCAGGTTGGAGAAGTGGTATCTTGTTACTCTCATAAAGTAAAGAACGGTGGTTCGAGTCCATCACCTGCAACAAAATATAAAGATATATGGATAAAGAAAAGCAATTAGAATTAGATATTGCCGACGCCATCATAGATAGACCGAAAGGGTTCAGTGTTGGTCATCGGCATTTTTACTTATACCCCGTAACGTTGGGTAAGATGTATTTACAACAGCGTATTATAGATACTTTGAATATTGACAACGACTTGCTTCAAAGGAATCCATATGCAGAAGCCTTACGTATAGTATCGACGAATAAGGAAGAATGCTGTCTATTGCTTGCTTATCATACATTGCAAAAAAAAGAAGATATATTGAGTAACAGAAAGGTTACTATACGGAAGAATATATTTTTTAAAGAAATAACTAATGAGGATATAGCAACATTGCTCATAACATGCATTTCTGATAACAAGGTAGAATTGTTCCTCAGACATTTAAAGATAGATGAAGAAATAGAGAAGATGTCAGAGGTAAGCAAGGCTAAAGATGACAGGTCAACTTTGAGTTTTGGAGGTAAGTCAATATACGGAACACTCATAGATGCAGCTTGTGAGAGATATAAGTGGTCTTTTGATTATGTAGTATGGGGGATAAGCTATACCAATTTACAACTACTCTTAAAAGACAGCATTAAGTCTGTATATCTCACAGATGAAGAAAGGAAAAGAGTACATATCAATGACAGTTCTGTAACGGATGGGAATAGCAAAGAGGCTGTCATGGAGGCTATCAGTAGTATGAGTTGGAAATAATACTTTTGTTTACGAAATACACATTATAAAAAAGGAATGGCTGGATTAAAATTTGATATAACGGGCGATAATGGTAATATGCTTTCTGCTCTTCAAGGTGTTCAGAATGGCGTAAGACAGACTCAGAGAGTCGTTGAACAGAGTGGACATAGTATAGAACAGTTGTTTGGCAAGATACAATCGGCTGCAGCTGGAATTGCAACTGCTTTTTCAGCAAAAGAACTAGTTTCTAAAGTTCTAGAAGTTCGTGGAGAGTTCCAACAGTTAGAAGTTGCTTTTTCTACCATGTTAGGTAGTGTAGAAGAAGCAAATAGTCTAATGGGTCAGCTTGTTAAAACAGCTGCGACAACTCCTTTTGACCTTAAGAGTGTGTCTGAAGGAGCTAAGCAATTACTTGCTTATGGTACACAAGCTAATGAGGTAAATGAAACATTGATACGTCTAGGAGATATAGCCGCAGGTTTGTCAATTCCTTTAAATGACTTAGTTTATCTGTATGGAACCACCATGACGCAAGGGCGTATGTTTACCCAAGACTTACGTCAGTTCCAAGGTAGGGGTATTCCTATTGCTGACGAGTTGGCTAAGATATTTGGTGTAACGAAAGATAAAGTTGGAGAACTCGTAACAGCTGGCAAGGTTGGTGCTGCAGAGGTTCAGCAAGCTATAGAGAATATGACTAATGCTGGCAGCCGCTTTGGTGGTCTTATGGAAGCACAGTCGCATACCATTACAGGTCAGATTAGTAATATTGAAGATGCTATTGATTCAATGTTTAATGATATAGGGAAAGCCAACGAAGGTGTTATTAATGACGCTCTTGGCGGTGTTTCTTATCTTGTTGAGCATTGGAAAGGAATAGCTCAAATAGTTCTTAATGTAGCATCAGCTTATGGCGTCGCAAAAGCAGCAGTAGTTGCATGGAGTGTCTATCAGAAGATACATAACCTTCTTATGGAGAAAGCTGCTGTTCAGATGGCTTTAGCTAAAGCAGAGGGGATTGCTTTGTCAGAAGCTGAGGCTGTTGCGTCTGTTGCTACTATGGGGTTCAGTAGTGCTCTTAATTCCTTAAAAGTTGCGATTGCTTCGAATCCAGTAGGAGTGTTAGCTGTTGCTCTTACAGCTGTCTTCACTGCTATGCAGCTTTTAGACGATGAAACAAACGCTGCTGCTATAGAGTCTACGAAGTATGGTGATTCAGCTGCAAAGTCTATTCAGAAAGTAAGAAGTTTGTCTGATGAAGTAAAAGGCTTATCTGATTCAAATAAAGTAGTAACAACAAGTACAAAACTTTCAAAAGATGTTCTAGAAGAATTGAATAAAGTCTTGGAACAGAACGGAGTGGCTCGTATTAAAGAAGGAGACAAAATAGATATTGTAAACAAGAAACGTGAGTTAGCAATATCGTTAATCAAAGAAGAAGCTATTGAGCGACAGAGATTAAATAATATTGATGCGGGGAACCAGGCGTATGAGGAAGAGATAAAAGCAGCTAAAGACGAACTATTTAAAGATTTCTCTAAAGCTACATTTAGGGACTCTAATGATAGTGGTATGTCTGATAAAATAATGCAGATGATTTTTGGTGACGCTGATAAAGTTAGAGAAAATGCTAGATTGCTAACTAATATTTTTAGTGACACGGTTGAGCAGTTTGCTCCTACGCTTGCTCAGAAAACAGGAAATGCTTATAAAGCCGAGATGGCGAAGATGTTCGCAGAGCTTAAAATGAAAATGAAAAGCGTTGGTTTCTCTGATAAAGAAATAAAGGAAATTTTTTCTAAGCTAGGAGATGGAGGATGGTTTGCGAATGTCCAATTCATACAAAAATATATAGATAGAGTCAGGGATGCTGCCACACAGAATTATAATTTTAAGAAATCTACAGATGCAGTTGCCGCAGCTGAAAAAAAAGCAGCAGATAAAACTCTCACATTTTCTGACAGAGTAGCTGGTATTAGTAGAGCCCTGCAAGGCCCGAACGATGGCGTACATCAATTGTATAAGAATATCCAAAGATTAATGGAGAAATACAAGAAAAATACTATCGGTTTTGAAATAATATTCTCAGGCAAAGTCCCTTCATGGATGGATAAAATGGGTATCCCGCAACTTTCTGCATTAGCTAAACGTTTTACATCTCTTGGAGAGTCTTTAAAGAAAGGGCAAACTATGAACGTGAATGGCAAAACATTCACAAAGGAACAGTTATTGCAAAAGGGTGCAGACTACGCCTCGGCAGCGGAGGCTAAACAGAAAAAAGCTGATGCTGCAAAGGGTAGTAATAATGAGGGGAAGACAAATCCTATTGCAGAGCAGAAAAAGAATTTACAGGCTCAACTTAATTCTCTTTCATACAAGGATGCAATAGGTAGAAAAGGAAAAGAACTAAGAAAGAAGATAAGAGACTTACAGGTTAAGGAAAAAGCATATTCAGCCTCGTATGAGACGGATGCCGCAAAAGAAGCAGAACGCAAGAGAAAAGATGCTGCTAAAGAAGCAGAGAAAGCAGCAAAGGATGCACAAAAAGCAGCCGAGCAGCAGAATGAAGCAAATGAGAAAGCCTTTGAGTTAAAAACAAAGACACAGATAGAGAATGCCCGTAAAGCGGAGGACTTAGCAAACGAAACCGAGCAGGCGGAGATTGACATCCTCAAAGACGGTAACGAGAAGAAACTTCGTCAAATAGAACTCAATCATAAGAAAGAACAGCAGGCTATTGACAGAGCTTTTGAAGACATTAAGCAACGTCGTATAGAGCAAGCAAAACAAGCATGGGAGGCAAACCCAAAGAACAAGGGAAAGAACTTCTATGAAAGTACATCATATAGTTATGCTTCATCTGACGAAAGATATACAACAGAAGAGCATACGAACTATGATTCTAAAACAAAGGCAGTATGGCATAAGTATGATGAAGAGGTTAAAAAGATACAGGAAGAGGAGAAAGCAACTAATGAGAAACGTGCTTTATCTATAATCTCCTATCTCAAAGAGTACGGCACAATGCAAGAAAAGCGTCTCGCAATAGCAAAGGAGTATGACGCTAAGATTGAGAAAGCCGAGACGGAAGGAGATAGGCTCTCTCTTAATGCACAAAAGGCAAAGGCACTAGCAGACTTTGATTTAAAAAACGAAAAGGACAATCTCAACTGGGATGAAATCTTTGGAGATATTGGTAATCAAACGATAAAACAGCTAGAGGTAGTGAAAAGCAGACTTCGTGAAATGCTTTCATCCGATAACCTTAATGTGACAGACTACAAAGCTATTGTCGAGCAGATAGAGAAAGTAAACAATGCAATAGTCGATTCACAAGATAAGCAGAAAAAGTTCTTTAATTTCTCCACAGATCATGGGAAAGAGCGAAGAAAGCTAGAAATGGATGTTGCAGATGCTTTAGAGAGGCAGGCATCGGTAGCGGGTAGAGTATCTGTCGCTACATTGAGAAATATGGAAAAGCAACGGAATGCTCGCCAGTCTGTTGAAAATGCAGGGGTAAAAGTAAATGGAGATGTTTCCACTGCAAACATCGACAATATCCTCAAGCAGATAGAGGATAAATACGGCAAAGATAGTGCTCAATATAAAGAAGTCCAAAAAGCAATGGATGCCCTTGCTGCAAGCGAGCGTGACCTTATTAATGCAAACGAGCAAAAGAAGAAATCCGACAACGATGTTTCAAAGTCGCAAGGGAAGTTAAATAAGTTCATAAACGACTTTAATGAGAACATGAAAGCGTTTATGTCTGCTTTCAGTTTGGTATTGAATAATCTTAATGACCTCCCCGACCTATTATCGAAGTTTGGCGTTTCTGATGATAGCGACCTTATGAAAGGCGCAAAAGAGATAGTGACAGCAGGCAAAGAGGGTATGCAGGCTATTAAAGACTTCCAAAGTGGGAACTTTGTGGGGGCTGCTGCTCATGGCATGGAATCGGCTGGAGCTATCGGGAGAGCTGCTATTACTCTATTTGGCGGTAGTGGTAATGAAACCGCCATGGAGAAAGAGATAGAACGTCTTGCAAAAGCTAATGAGGGACTTTCTAAGGCTATTGATACGCTTTCAAATAACATTGAGAAGAAAGATAATACAAACTCTCAATCTGTTGATGCGTATAAGAAAGCCAAAAAAGCAGAAGAAGAATGGGAATCCAACCAAAGGAAAGCTATCAATAATAGAGCAAAGGAATACGCTAATACAGGTTACGGATTCTTAAAGCTAGGTGGTAGAAGTTCCTTTAATGCGTTTGCAAATGAGAATAAAAAGATATGGACTAGCTTTAATGCTACTCTCCAATCTTTAGGGTTAGACAAGCGAGTAAGCAGAGCCGAGGATTTATGGAATCTTTCTCCCGAGTTATTAAAGCAACTTCAAGCGAACAATAATACCGCATGGAGAGAATTATTTAATAACAAGGGACATAAGAATCCAAAGGAGTTGGTAGATGAGTATATTGAGCGTGCTGGCAAAGCTGAAGAATTAGCAGATAAACTCAATGAGAAACTAACAGGATATTCTTGGGATGGCTTTAAGGATAGTTACTTGTCTGCACTTGAAGATATGGAGAGTGATACAGAAACCTTTGCTAATAACATTAACAATGTCATTGGTAAGGCTATTCTTAACTCTCTCGTCAATAGTTCTGATATTCAAAAACGAATTAAGAAAATCCATAAAATGATAGCTGACGCTGCCGAAGATGATAACTTTACAGAGAATGAAGTAGACGCTATCAGAAAGGAAAATAGTAGCTTGTCGGATATTCTTTTGCAACGTCGTGAATCGCTAAAAGCTATGGGGCTACTTGTTGATAGCAACGAATCTCAAAAAGCAACTGCTAATGGAGTGACATCAATCACCTTTGAGCAGACAAGTAATATCATTGCACTCACAACGGCAGGGAATATCTCACGTGACCAGATTAAGGAATTAGTCACATCAATAATGGCTAATATTGCTTATATGTATTCCTTGTCTTCGTTAACTAACACAACTATTATAGAAATAAGGAATTTAATGATAACTAACAATAGCTATCTTGAAGATATACTGAAGAATTCAAAGAATATCTATAATGATTTTTCTTCAAAGATAGATGATATTAATAGGAATCTTAAAGAATTAAAATAGTATGCCAAAAGGACAATTAAAGATAAACGGAAAAGATGCTTATGAGACGTGGGGTATCAGTATGGATGATACGTCTTTATCGGCTTTGATGACACCGCCAGCCGTTAAGCCGTATATTAGTAACGATGACAGGACTAAACATGGTAGGGAATACTTGACGGCTCCTGTTTATGTTGACTCTCGTGATTTAACATTGCAATTAAATCTCACAGCTAAAGACGAAGAACAATTTTTTGCTCGGTACATCGCATTTTGCGAGGTACTTGCGAAAGGTGTTCTCGATATTGAAACTTCATTTCAGTCTGGAGTTGTTTATCATTGTTTATATCAGTCTTGTTCGCAGTTTAGTCAATTTATGCGGGGTATCGGTAAGTTTGTGCTAAAGGTCACTGAAATGAACCCAAATAATCGTAAATAATTTATTTGAATTTCAAATAAAATTAATTATCTTTGTAACTATGGTAATATACGACATCAACGGCAATAAGATAATAGATGCAACGATTACAAGTGGGGCAGAACATGAAGAAGAGTTGGGGAAGTCCAACTTAGTGCGTTTGTCATGGCAAAGCGAATTAAAGGTTACTTTGCCTGCTGGTGCGTATATCATACCTTTTGATGATGGGTTGAAGTATAGGCTACTCAACGCATACACACCGACAGAAGATAACACGGCTTTCAAATACACCCCCGAATTTAACCACCCTTTGATGTGGCTATCACGTGTGCCGTTTCTCTATGACACCACGGATGCGGATAAGAACCCTATCAAGCAGCAAGAATGGTCATTTGAAGGACTAACGACAGATGCGCTTGAATACGCCTGCAATGCTATCAATGAAGCACTCAATATAACGACAGAGAGCGAAAAGTTTACATTCACCCTTTGCGGTAGTGTAGATAGTTCCGTATCATTTTCTGTATCATCGAATGATATACTTTCCGTATTATCTTCTATTGCTCAAGGCTGCAAGAATAACTCTTGTGAGTGGCATTTGTCATGGGAACACAAAGCGTTGTACTTCGGTCAGATAAGTATCAATCTTGGTGAGGAAGTGCCCACGTTAAAGGCGCATGATAACGTACAAGTGCCTAACATAAGCGATAGCAAGGAGAATTACTACAACTGCTTTTACCCACAAGGATCAACAAAGAATATGTCTACAAAGGCACTTGTTGGCACTGGCAACGTAGCTACCCTCCTACGATTAGGACTTGACAAAGAAACCTATCCAGACGGATGTATCTATGTAGACACAGAAGGGAATATTACAACAAAGGCAGCTTTTGATGCTTCAAACGCCATCAAGCAAACATTAGCCCTTTCCTTTGATGATGTCTATCCGCATATAAACTTGTATGTCTACAATGTCCGCAAGCACGTGCGTTATCTCAAGAACTCTCAGACAAAGGAAATAGAGCTTGACAGCAGAGGAAACAAAAAGACATATACTATTTGGTATATGCGCCTTGCGTTCCCTTCTACAACGCAGATAGCAGGCAAGAATGCTATCAACATAACCCACGATAAGAACGAAAGCGGAGAAATCATCACGCACTATTGGTATGATTATGAGATAGACCGCACAAAGCAGGTATTACAGGGTTACACGCTAAAAGGAATATTCAAGGTTAACACCCACGCCACAGATGGGCAGTACGATGCACTCACGCAAGGACTTGTAGGGCAACCAAACGGGCAAGAGGGCTTTGAACTCCATTACCACGAGACGAATCAGAATATCCCAGAGAGTACCTCAAATGGTGATAGTGGTGTATCTATCCTCAAGGGCGACTATGAGATTATCAAGTATCAGAGTGGCGACACCATCATTCCTACCAACGAAAGTGAGGGTCTTTACCCACGTGGCAAGGATAAGCCCGACTACACGTGTAACATGGTTGTGCTGTTTAACATCGTCATGGGCGAGCACGAAACAAAGCTCGCTCAAGCAGAATTAGCAGCACGCACCATCAAGGAGATAAGTAGGCGAACACAAGACAATAACAATTATTCTTTTGCGTCTAATGCGGTTGCCTTTGCAGAGCGTAACCCTAACCTTTACATAGGTCAGAAGGTAGTCTTTGACGATGGGCAGGGCTATAAGTTAAATACACGTGTTATCAGGCTCATTACAAAGCTGGACTATCCAATCATACAGGATATTGTCGTTGGTAATCAAGCCGTCAAGGGTACAATCTCTCAACTCAAGGAGGATGTGAATAATATCCTTTCGGGTAATTTCAGCGGTGGTGGTATCAATGCTAGTCAGACCTCCGAGATAATCAAGAACTATGTAGACCCACGTTTCCTCCGCAAGGATTCCCCCGACACCGCTCAAGAGCTGATAACGTTCCTAAAGGGGATTGCAATTGGTGGCAGCTATGGCATTGACAAGGATGGTGTGGCACGACTGGAGCAGCTCGTGATGGGGAACTTTGTCAAGGATAACAGCGGAGCAAGTATCTATCAGGATGAGCAGGGACAGTGGCACATTGAGGGGGATGTCTTTCACGTGAGAAAGAAACTCACTGCCGAAGAGGTGGAGATTATGAAGACCTCACACATCAAGGGCAAGGTGGTTAACTCGGCTGGTGGCTTTGTCATTTCACGAATAGAGAAGATTGATGGTGCATGGCGTTGCTACTTTCGACAGCAGGATGCGGAGGGGCGCAGGGTGTATAACTCTATGCGTGTGGACGATTTAGCGTTGTGCGAGACGTTCAACCTCGTTGACAATAACGGGCAGGCAGCGAATCATTACTGGCACCGCAGGGTTACGAGCGTGGGCACGGATTATGTGGATGTGGCGGATAACACCAAGGCGGATGATTACGCCAGTGGGAGCGATGAACCGCAGGTGGGCGACGAGGTGGCGCAACTGGGTAACGTGACGGTTAAGGAGCGTCAGAGTGCTATCATTCAGTCGGCAGCAGGCACGGGCAGTCCGTACTTCAAGATTCTCCGGGGCATCAATAGCTTTACCTTGCCGCAGCCTATCTTCCTGTTCGATAGCGAGCGGTTCGAGATTCGCATTGAGAATCCGCAACGCAAGGGCGAGTACGTGCGTCTGCAGGACTTCCTAGAATCTATGCAGAGCCGTATCAATGCTGTGCAGCAGCAGGCGGACAAGCAACTTGTGATATGGTTCGGTGATGCAGTTCCATCGCTCACCAATGCGCCTGCCAATGAGTGGACGGATGACGAAACAAAGGAATTGCACGAGCATGATATTTACTATAACCGAAGCTATGCTGAGACTGGTGGCGGCAGGGCGTATTCCTTTGAGAAGAATGCGGACAACACGTATTCATGGCATGAGATTACGGACGCTGACGTGTTGAAGTCGCTCGAAGCTGCTAAGCAAGCACAGGATACGGCGGACGGCAAGCGCAGGGTGTTCGTCAAGGCGCAGCCTGCTCCGCCTTACGATAAGGGCGACCAGTGGGCGAATGCCTCTTACGGCACGGAGTATCAGAACGACCTCCTGGTATGCGTTAAGCCTAAGAAGAAGGGCGAAGCGTTCGACATAGCTGATTGGCAGTCGGCGCAGGCGTACACCACGAAGAAGTTTGAGGCACAGCTGAAAGTGGGCGACAAGACGATTGACGCTGCCATTCGTGACCTCCGCACGGGGCTTGAATCAGTGGGAATCCATTTGGATGGAGAGAATAGTACATTGACAATGGTGGCTAACAAGACGAAGATACAGGGCACTGACGGAACGGAATCAGCCGTATTCAATGCTGATGGTACGATCGACGCTCGGCATATCATAGCGCAAGGCACGGAGGACAGAATAGAATATGGTATCATTGACGGCAGAGCGAACCTCATCATCAAGGATAAGCAGGGCAACACGATGTTACTCTTGAACCGCAACGGCATTGTTTTGCCAACGGATATTACTGCCTACGCACGGCGCAAGGCTTTCACCATGACGGTCAAGGACGCATCAGATGGCGTGTATGTTTCGGCGCTAATCAGCCTCACGCTCTTTGTGCGCAATACGGGTTTTGAGCGCAGCACGTTCGGGAATAATGTTCGTATCGAGGTGGATGTGCCAATTTTGGGTATTAAGGATTTGGTTGTACCCGTTGGCGTGGTCGAATCCGCAGGACAGGGCAAGACGCTGAATGTGGACGAAACGGGCGAGATATTATATGTCACCACGTGGGATAAGCAGTACAAGGTTGGCACGCCCATTCCCTTAACTCCCGAGTTCGAGTACAGGGTCTTGTGGCGCAACAAAGTGATAGATAAAGGTACGGGAGAAATAACGAGAATGCATGAGGGCAGTTGATGCTTGAAAAGAATATAACATACCACTCACAAACAAAAGCCCCAAGAGTGGTATTGCGGGGCAGAAACAAATTTAATTTTATCATTATGGAAAAGACGATTAATTACACTCTTACGGCACATAAGATGCTCGTAGGAAAGCAGAAGGGCGAAGTGGTTATGTTGGCACGTCCAACTAATCGTAAGCGCATTGCGCATCGTGATTTTTGTGAGGAGGTGGCACGTGCAACCACGTTTACAGGTGCAGAGGTAGAGGCTGTCCTTAGACTTGCTGCCGAGATGGCGAAGAAGCACGTGGCGCAGGGCGAGGCGGTTGACTTTGGCGATATTGGTACGTTTGCACCAACATTCAAAGCCTTTAGTGTTAAGAAGGAGGAGGACTTCAATCCGCAGAAGCATATCCATGACACTCGTGTATCGCTTCGTCCTAATCGTAAGTACTTCACGTTGAAGGATGTGAATTTCACTCGTGTTGCAGCACCAGTGAAAGGCGAGAAGAAGAAGCCAGAGAAGCCTAAGAAGGAGGAAGAGACAGGTCCACAAGCAGGATAATTTGCGACAATAGGTTGACCGCCTGTTAACCTATTGTCATAAATAATTACGGCAATAGGTTCGTTTGATTACGACAATAGGCACAGAATAAGATTGAGAATTTATGCATAACAAACGTAACAACAATTAACACCACTAACCAGTCTCCCCTCCCTTGGGGAGGGGCTGGGGGTGGGTATTCATTATGGACGCAATATACAAGTTTTTCAGCAAGTTGGCTAGCATAGGCAGCGACAAGTATCTGCACATGCTGGTAGGATTAATCGTTTCAATGGTGTTTTGCAGTGGTCTGCACGCCATTGGTGCAAGTTTATTACTATCGCTCGTACCCGTTTTCATTCTCATGTTTGGCAAGGAGAGCATGGACTATTACTTCTGCAAGGAGCAGTTCGATTGGCACGATGTCATGGCAGGAATGGTGGGAGCACTATTGGGTATAGGGCTCTATCTGTTGTAAGAAAGGAGGTGTATTCGTATGAACTATTTAGAACAATTTAAGTATATCATGGGGAGTATTGTTAGCGGCTTGTTAAGCCTGTTTTTTCCTATTCGTGACTTCATGTACGCTATGCTCATTGTCTTTGTGCTCAATTACATCTTCGGATGGATAGCGGGGATGACGCACGGCGAGCATTGGGATTGGAAGAAGTCGATGGTTTTCTTTCGTCATTGTGCCCTCTTCTTTGTGATGACCGCCTCGGTGTTCGTGACGGGTCATTTCCTGCATAACGATGAGGAGACGGTGGGCGTTGTGAAAGTGTTGTGCGGTGTGGCGATATGGTTCTACGGCACAAACATCGTCCGCAACTGGCAACAGATGCTTCTTAAAGACACAACGATGTGGAAAGTGACAGGGTTTATTTATTACGTCTTGACGCTCAAGATGGTGGATAAGATTCCTTATCTCTCCGAGTATTTAAGATCAACAAACACAAACGCTGAAAGTAATAGTACGATAGAATAACAAGAAGGAGTGCCTTATAAGGTCTATAAATTTTTTAGAAAATAATTATAAGAAAATTATAAAGTGATTATCAAGCAGTTACAAGAACGTTTATAATTTTTTGATAAGAAGTTGATAGAAAGTTGATAAGAATTATAAGGCAGATTATTCATAACAGAAAAGGAATTATGGCAAACTTCACAATAGGAGAGATGGTGCAGTCAGGCACGGCTACACGTCTAGGGCTAGACAACACGCCTAGCCCACAAATTAGAGCTAACCTCACCGAGACCATGCGCTTACTGGAGTGCATACGGGCAGAGTGGGCGGAGTATTGCGAGCGCAAAGGCTTAGGCACACCAGCCCTACGAGTGGGCAGCGGTTATCGTTCGCCAGCCGTCAATAAGGCGGTGGGAGGAGTAAAGAACTCGGCGCACATGTACGGCTATGCAGCCGACCTTAACCCTATCAATGGCAACGAGGATGAGTTTGAGCGATTCATGGCAAATGAGTTCAGTAAGATGGGTTATGCTTATGATCAGATTATCATTGAGCGGTCGAAGACTTCACGATGGGTGCATGTGGGTTATAAGCGTCCCGATGGCAAGCAACGAAGAATGTGTTTTCATTTAAAAGTATAGTAATTATGGACGATAGACAACAAAGACAAGCACTCCATGCAATGGTGACTCTCATCGCCTTATTGACGATGTTAGTCATCTTCCTTTGCGGTTGTTCGCATAAAGTATATGTCCCCGTTGAGAGCGTGCGCACCGATACCCTGTATCTTTCGCACCGTGACAGCATACACGTTAAGGATAGCATCGTTATGCACCACGTCATCAATACCCGTGACAGCGTGGCGATACATGATAGTGTGGTGATAGTGAAGAATGAGCAAGGCGAAGTCAAGGAACGATTGATTGTGCGTTATCGTGACCGATGGCACGCCACGCAGGATAACCTTACCCTGCAACGGCAATTAGATAGATACCGATTAGAGAATGATAGTCTGCGAGAGGCGAATAGCGAGATACAGAACACGGTTGTACCCGTTGAGAAACAACTCACACGTTGGCAGCAAATCAAGATGGAAGTAGGCGGATGGGCTATTGGCGCAGTATCCATTGTCGTGATAGTCATTATCTCTTACATCATCGTATGGCTCGTAAAGCGATACAGGTAAATGAAACACATCACGTTACATATCACCGAGAGCCGAACCACAGGCAACCGCTATTCGCAGGCTTCCGTTCGTGGCATAGAAGTTATAACTGGTTGTACAACCGGTTATAACTCCCCTGATTTACCCCCTAAATTGCTTCAAGACATCATTTGTCATGCGCTATCCCTTGCGCACGGTGTCGAGATAGAAGGCAATAACGGTTTTACTTATACATTCCCATTCAAGCTATCATAAGATGTCAATAGAAAAACTTTACTTAGAACATAAACAGACAGGCGGACGACTGACCGCTGATGAGTTTAACAAGTTACCCGAGAAGGTCAACGAACTCGTTGATGCGCAGAACACGGAGGAGGAGCGTGTGAAGAAGGTCGTGTCAAAGAACCGCCCCTCGCTCGGACAGCTTTCAAACGTGAATACTGAAGCTGACGAACTCACCTCTGAGACTTGTGTACTCGTGTGGAATAGTGATCAGTGGGTGGCAATGAAGTTATCTGAACTCCCTATTGGTCAAGGTGGCGGAGGACAACAGCAATCTATTCTCTATTACTTACGTGCTGTCAATCAGTCGCCTTCTACTACTCTCTCTGCATCTAAGTCAGCAGGTGAGTGCGCTATTAAGTTTATGTTCATATCTCGCACTAAGGATGTTGGGCAGAGTGATTTCATCGATACGGGTGAGTGGGGAACGTATGAGATATTCGCTAAGGCTGGCGATGGCACTTTCGTAAGTAAGGCTCGTGGTCGCTGTCAGTCGAATACCATTACCACGGTTGATGTGTTCAAGTTTCTCGAGAGTGGACAAAACAACATCATGGTGAAGATTACAGGTGAGGTGACAGGGCAAACCTCTCCTGCGTTAGTGTATTCGATTACGCTGTCTGCGCTCTTCCTTTCTATCTCCGAGTTCAACTGGTGGAAGGCTTATCAAGGCGACATTGTTCTTCCATGCTACATCAGTGGTAATATCTCGAAGACCTTGCACGTGAAGATTACAGGTGAAGGCTACGAGCAGACGTATGAGCGACAGTTCGGTACCGCAACTTACACATCATCGCCTGTCGCTTATACCATTCCATTCACGAATAAGACTGGTATCTTCCATCTATCTGCGTGGCTATCGAATGAAGACAACACCGTGCAAACTACTCCTGTAGGTTATGACTTTATGGCGGTGGCTAATAACGAGGCTGTGAAGATGGTAGTCGTGAATAATAAGGCAGAGAAGCTGCTTAACTGGTATGAAAACAAAGTATTGGAATACGCTGTATATGACGGTAAGGCAGTCACGACACCACTGTCTATTCTCATGAAGAAAGATAACGAGGTGTTGCAGGAGAATGTATCAGAAAATACACTGACGCAAACCAAGATGCAGTACACGCTCTCTCTTGAAGTCGAGACGATTGATAACTCTGATTTTACTGCGTTAATCGGATTCCGTACTCGCCCTACAGATGAGGTGCGTCTGCGTGATGCTATTCCTTTCCCTGTTGATAACTCGCAAGGTTACTCGGCTACTGCTGGAGCTGTATTTTACTTCAATGCGAAGAACAGAAATAACACGGATACTGATAGAAATATCCTCCGCAATCTCATCAACTCCGAGCGTATCGGTGCTGAATGGCAGAGCGTTGCCTTCTCACGTGATGGGTGGGTGACAGATGAAGAAGGAGCACGCACATTGCGTTTGCTCGCTGGTTCAAGGCTTACTATTGATTACAAGCCGTTCGCAAAGGAAGCAGCGCAGAGTGGAAAAACCATCGAAATTGACTATCAGATTAACAAGACTTCTGATTACAATGCAGAGTGTATCTCTATTTCAATGCCGTATCAGAAGGGTTATATCGGTTTGAAGGTAAAGCCGTCCTCTATTATGTTCGCAACTCGTAGTGAGCGTAACAGTGATGTTCAAGCGATGAACACTGATGATGGTGTACGTATTCGTCTGGCATTGGTAATTTCTCCTAAGAAGTACACCTATGTACTCAATGGCAATACGTACTACTTGAACCTCGTCTATCTCTACATTGACGGTGTGGAAGCTCGCAAGTTCGCTTACTTGCTTACTGACTCTATGCAGATAGGTACTGGTGGAGATGTTGTTATTGGTTCAGATAAAGCTGATGTAGACATCTATTCTGTGCGTGTCTATGACAGTGCAATGGATGCCGCTAATGTACACCAGGACTATATCAATGCACTTGCTACTGTTGGCGAAAAGAGTGCAGAGAAATTAGACAATGATATATACGATACGCTCGGTACTACAGTCGACTTTGACAAAGTGCGTGGCAAAGTGAACGTCTTTACTTTCGACAAACCGTTGCCTGCTTATGAATATGGTAAGTCATATCGTCCTAAGGGTACGCTGGAAATCTATCCTAAAGATGGAAACACCAACCTTAATCGCCTGACGATTACCAACCTCCAGTTGCAGGGTCAGGGTACATCATCTATGTTGTATTATCTATGGAACTGGAAGGCAAAAGTCGCTAAGGACACGACCATCGTGTATGAGGACGGACAAACGGCACAGAAAAAGTTTGAGCTGTTCAAGAACTTACCTAAAATCTCTAAGCTGACAGGAAAGAAGAATATTGCTTCTTCAATGCAATATCACAAGATGGGTTCTGTAAACTCATTTACGGATCTATGGAAAGCAGTCGGTCTGACCAATGAGGGAATAGAACAGGACAGCAAAGCACGAGTATCTATATACCAAGAGACCTTCGTAGGATTTGAAAAGCAAACGGCAGAGGACGGAACAGTGACGTATAAGTTTGTCGGTCTGTTTACGGTTGGACCTGACAAGGGCGACGCAGCAACCTTCGGCTACGATAAGGACCTTTTCCCAGACCTCCTATCTATTGAAGGCTCTGACAACTCACCACGTATTACTTTGTATCAAGTGCCTTGGGATAAAAGGCGCATCCGCTACAACACGGAGGAAGAAGCGTATCAGTACCAAGTATCTGAACTCTCTTGGGAAAACTGCTTGGACTTAGATTACGCTAATCTCCCTGTGGATGATAAGTCAACAGCAGAAGACGAAACACGTCAGCGTGCAGAACAGCTTGTAGAGTCGTATATCACTGCTTACAACATCATATATCAGTGCGATACGTTTATCGAGCCTTTCAATGGAACGCTCGACGAATTAAATGCTGACCCACACTCAACACATATCGAGTATTGGATAGCAAAGCAGGGCGACCCAAACCAATACAACCTATACTATTACGATAGCTTATATAAGCGTTTCTGCCCTTCAACACTCGACAGCGGTGTGTCGGTGGTTAATCTCCGTCAGCAGTTAGTTGGTGACAAGTACGGACTAACCGAGGCGATATTCAACTCGGTTAGTGATGCTGCTCAGCTCAATGAGCTATTCAAGTCAGCACGTATTCAGAAGTTCCGTGCTGAGCAGCCACAGGACTGGGACATAATGGACCTACTTTTTCATCAGTCATACGGAGAAATTAAGGCTGCGACGGATAACTGTGCAAAGAATACATATCCGTATAACTTTAATGTAGAATAGATATGGCAAAGAGTAAATGGAAACTTCGTCAGGATGACCTTGATACTATCCTGGCAGTAATTAATCAAGGTTTAATGAAGAAACCATACTGGGTAGAGTTTCACGACACCTATGCTGACGGCACACCAGTATGGAATGGTGAGAAGTCCGTACTGTGGAACCTAATGGAGCAAGCATATCCAGAGGAGCGTGCGCAAATGATGCGTCGTATGCTTGCGAAAATGGAGGAACTCGGAGGGCTACAAAAGGGTACGCACCAGCAAAAGCTGTTTGCATACTTCGAGAAGTATTACTTCTCTGTAATTGACAATTTCTCTTCTATGTTATACAATGAAGATGGCAAGCTGTACGAGAAGATGAAACTCGCCATGTTGCAGGGAACATATACTAATGACACCGACCCACTTGGTCAGTCGCTCGGTGACGGTAAGTCTCCTGAAATAGCGTGGGTAAAGAAACGCATTCAGTACCTTATGTCTAAGTACAGCTTCGGTGATTACGACGCAAAGACCGCTGAAGGTGCAATTACCGTCCGTACCTCCGCACAGGCGGACGCAACGACAAACTCAATCGTTCTGCGCCTGACACCAGCAATGAAGCTGTACCCTACAATCGCATACGGTACCACGATTATGCGTGGCAACCGCACAGATGCAGGTAAGCCTTGCGAGATTGTCGTAGATATTAACGGTACTTCTGATCAGCAGCTCTCTGTCAAGTCTGCTGACTACCTGCTCGATATAGGCGATTGGAGTTCCTATGTAATCAATGGTGCGCTCTCTATCATTGGTAAGCGACTCAAGCGATTGAAACTGGGTGATGAGAACGAGCAGAATGTGAAGATACTTATATCTTCTCTTACGCTTGGCAACACATCTTCATTAGAGGAGATTGATGTGCAGAATATATCTACGCTTGGCGGCTCGCTCGATATGCGTGCTAACTACCGATTGCGTAAGTTCCTCGCTGGTGGCTCATCCCTAACCGAAGCACACTTCGCTGATGGTGGTGCACTTGAAGAAGTCGATTATCCTGCTACAACTTCATACGTCGAGCTGAAAAACCTCGATAAGCTCACAAATGAAAAGTGTAACACCGAAGCGTGCGCTCCTAACGTTATGAGTTACTTTGTCAGTGGTTGCGACAACCTCCAGCCAGTGAAGAAGCTCATCGACATCATGGATGCACAGGTCGGACAAGTCCCTCACTCCCTGCGTTACGTTCGCTGTGTGGGCTTTAATGAGACCTTCACGGACGGACGAGCATTCGATAAGCTGTCTCAGTTAGTCGATGGAACATATCAAGGTATCGATGCAGAAGGACAATACGGCAACGACCCATATCCAGTCTTAGATGGCACAATCAACCTCACCACAGGTGCATATCGTGATACCTACGATGCGCTGATGACGCACTATCCAAAACTCAAGCTCAACATCGCCAAGTGGTGGATACGCTTCGAAGACCCCGAGGTGAAGCGCATCTGCGTCGAGAATTGGGATAAGGACGGTGATGGTGAGCTAAGTATGGAGGAAGCAGCTGCTGTTAGTTCCATCGGGACTATACATATACCGTCTGGTAGAAAATTTAACGAACTGCAATATTTTTCAGGCTGGAATCCTCTATTTTGGGTAACATGGGATGTCGTACAATTCGATGACATAGTTGGAGAAGTAACGATACCACAACATATTACGCAAGTAGGGCGTGGGTGGCAAATAAAATTTAGTTCAAGACCTCATCCTCGTAAAAATATTATTATTAGATTTTTAGGAGAAATGAAAGAAATAGGCTATTGGAGCATTTCGGACGATATAAAGCAGAGAGGTGAAGCTTTTTCTATTCTTCTTCCGAATACTCCTACGCCTCCTGTTTTTAGTGACACCTGGGTTGGCGAAACCTATCGAGGATGTAAGGCTTTGTATGTTCCAGACGGATGTGTAGAAGCGTATAAGGCTGCAAAAATAAGCAATGTAAAAGAAATACTACCCCTTAGCGAGTATCAAGGATGATACTCGCTAAGGGGTGCGAATAAATACCCCTATCCGCTTGTATCTTTCACGCTAATTTACTATCTTTGCATACAGAAGAGAATTTCATGATTAATTTGGTTTTTAGTTATAGGTATTAAGGTTGTAATTCAGGTAAGACTGTAAAGTGTGTTTTTCATAGTATTAGATTTGCCCCTGTTGTCCGAGAGGATAACGGGGGATTTTCGTTAACTTAATTTAGTACTTTTGCAATCAAAATAAGTAATACAGCGAGGATGATAGCACTTGCTTTCTGTACAGAAGAAAGTCACCACGATGGAGATTAGAGATACAAGATAGTGTTGATAAGAACAACTTAGCCGGCAGCTTGAAAAAGGCGGCGGAATGGTTAACGAAGAGGGGCATACAATGAGAGGAAAGAGAATAACACTACAGCAGGAGGAGGAGGTTGTAAGGCTTTATAAGACAAAACAGTACGCAATACGTGAAATTATGGAGCGTACAGGTGTGAGGTCTGAGCAGACAATATACCGCATATTGTCGGATTACAATATACCTATGATTAGGCGAAAGTCGGTTTCTAAGATTAGCGTTAATCTAGATGAGGAAACAGCGCAAATATTGAAAAAAGCCAAACCCAAGAACGTATCAGAGTGGATAAGTAATTGTATAAAAAAAGCTGCTACATTTTTGTAGCAACTTTTTTTGTGTAATCAAGAATTTTTTTCACAGCTTCATCGGAATGCTTTCTCATTATTCGAATATAGTTGTATATAGGTCTATTTTGCTTCATAGATTGCCCTATTGTATATTCAAGCACCTCAAGAGGAATCCCCAGTTCAAATCCATATTGAACAAATGACTTTCTTGCCGAGTAGAAACATAGTCGGTGTATTTCGATGTTTTTACCTATTTTCTGTAAAGTACGTGCAATGTATCTATTAAAGTTTCTATAAGTGAACGAATATCCAAAGTTAAGACTATTATCGTCTGATTTGTACTTGTTTATTATGTTAAGAGCTTCGACAGGTATCGATATCCCTATACGTTTATCTCCACGTTTCGTGTTTTTTGTTTTTGTACGTATGTATTCTATCTCTTTGTCGTTTGAGAACTTTATCGATAATATATCTATTAGATTTATACCGCCAAGATAAAAAGACAGAAACCACAAGTCTTTTGCTATAGATTCTATCTTACTTTTAGGAATGTAAGCCTTTAGCTTACAAAATTGCTCAACAGACAAATCAAGATTTCGTTCTAAAGACTGAGGAATCTTGCAATCTTGGAAAGGAGGTATATCTTGTTTAACGAAATATCTTTTTCTTGCAAGATTTGTTAAGACACGTAGTCTAATGAGATACATTCCTGTGGTAGTCTGATTGAGTTTTTTCTTATTCCTCAAAAATCTTTCAA
>ERZ773197.997-NODE-997-length-20815-cov-5.200915_pt1 | contig 20815 bp, 12 predicted proteins | sample MGYA00580999_ERZ773197 | MGnify/ENA primary metagenome ERZ773197 (study PRJEB29015, sample SAMEA2738166) | human oral metagenome | biome: human oral; feature: human-associated habitat; material: saliva | place: China | collected 2185 ...
TAAAAGAACATGGAGCAAATGTTGTTGGAATTGCTTCAATAGTTGATAGAACAAACGGAAAATCAGGAATTGAATATCCACTTTTCCCAGCAATTGCATTAAATGTACAAGCATTTGAAAAAGATGATTGTCCAATTTGTAAAGAAGGAAAAATAGAACTTGTAAAACCAGGAAGTAGAAAAAAATTCTAGTAAAATTATAGGAAAAAAAGCGTACTTTTATAGAAAAAATTATAAAAAGTACGCTTTTTTATTTAGTATTTTATAAATATTTACTTTAGCATAATTTTTGAATGCAGAACTGTTATGAAATATACGACAACAAGCATTGCAAATTTAATTATTTATTTAAATATTTACATAGCGTAATTGACCTTACAGTCTAAAAGTGGTATTATTATGTTAACAATTAATAGTTGTTTTTTATTTATTTATTTTTTAAATAGTTATTAGTTTAGGAGGCTTCTAATAACTACTTATTAATATATTATTAGTGTTTTTAAGTTAAAACATTGATAAGAATATTCTATTAGGAGGAGCACAATGAAAAAGAGGATTTATTGTTTTATTTTGAGTGCCCTTATGGTGTTGAGCGTTGTTTTTCCTTCCTTCAAAGTTTCAGCTGAAGGCGGAAGAAATATTTCACCAAATGTAACTATAACAGATTTTAAAGTTACAACTGGTAATGGACAAGAATTTAACAGAGCAACACGTTGGGAAAAATTTACACTTAAAATAGAATGGGATGCGAAAAATCAAAGTACATTGAACAAAGGCGATTACTTTGAAGTTGAACTGCCAGAGAATTTTAGATTTTTAAAAGATTCTTCAGCAGTTAATTTTAATGTTTACGGTTTAGACGGAACAACTGTTTTTGGAAAAGGAACACTTAATATTAAAAATATAGGCGGTGGAACTTTAAGGATCGTTTTAAACGAAAAAGTTGAAAATCTATACAATGTTAAAGGGACAGTTTCCCTAGAATCAGTATTTTTCCAAGATAAAATACAAATTGGACAAGATAATAAGTTTAAAATTGAAATGAATGGAAAATCAGTTGAAAAAACTATTCATATTGACAATCCTAAACCACTTAATGAAGTTTTAGGCAAATGGCCAAGTTTATTAAACGGAAAAAGTGATGTAGTAGATTGGAGTGTACGTTTTAATGTTAATAAAAAGAACTTTAAAAATGTTGTAATTGAAGATCAACTAACAATTACTGATGGTAATTTTGATGGACTACATTACATTAAAGAAAGTTTTAAACTTCAAAAAGCAGAAATTGACGAATTTGGAGATGTTAAAAGGTATATTTCAGAGGAGAATGTTGGAGATAGAATTGAATTATCTGAAAATGGTACTAAGTTTAAACTTGTACTTGGTGATATAGATAATGCGGAACAATATATGCTAAGATATCAATCAACTTATAAATCAGGCATTGTACTAAAAAATAAAGTTAAGATGACATCACAAACTGAAACTTATCAATCAGTTGTTAAATATGGACATGCAATTTCAAGTGCAACTATAGATGGAGATTTACTTGGAAAAATCAAAATTTTTAAAGTTGATGAAGAAGATAATCAATTATTATTAAAAGGCGCAAAATTCAAAATTACTAATAAAGAAAACAATCAATCTTTTGAATTAGTTACAGACGAAAATGGAGAAGTTGTTTCAAGCAAATTAGTTCATGGAAAATATGAAATTAAAGAAATAGAAGCTCCAGAAGGTTGGATAAAGAATGATGAAGCTCTTGAAGTTGAAGTTAAAGATGATGTAGCAGTTATAAAGACTATTACTAATAAGAGAGAAAAAACTGAAGTTAAAGTTAATAAAACTTGGGTTGGAGAAAAGGCTTCAAATGTTGTTGTTAAGTTATTAGCTAATGGTGTAAAAGTTGACGAAGTTACTTTAAATGATGCAAATAATTGGGAACATAAATTTACAAACTTAAATAAGTTTGAAAATGACGGAAAAACTGAAGTAAAATATACAGTTGAAGAAGAACAAATTAACGGATATACTTCAGAAGTAACAGAAAATGCTAAAAATGATTTTACTATTACAAATAAAAAGATTGAATCTGAAAAAGTAAATGTTTCAGTTGAAAAGAAATGGGTTGGAAAAGCTCTAAAAGAAATTGAAGTAAAACTTTTAGCAAACGGAAAAGAAGTAGAAAGTGTTAAGTTAAATGATGCAAATTCATGGAAACATACTTTCAATAACTTACCAAAAGTTGATGAAAACAACAAAGAAATTGTATACACAGTAAAAGAAGTACAAGTTCCTGGATATGATACAACAATAGAAGGAAATGCAAAAGACGGTTTTGTAATTACAAATAAAGAAAAGCCTTCAAAACCAAAATTGCCAAAAACTTCAGTAGGAACTAATGCGATAGCTTATATGGCATTAGCTGCAATTAGCAGTGGACTTTTAGTAATTTCTAAAAAGAAAAAAAATAGATAAATAAAATAAAAAGAGAGCATAAGCTCTCTTTTTTAATTATATATTATTTTATAAACCAAAATAGTTCACGTCAAAGTTAGTTGCAAAGAAAAGCTCCTAACACGTCATCTCGACCGTAGTGAAACGAAGTGGAGAGATCTCAATTATTGTTTGTTTACAAACAATAATATTTCTGAAAGAAATAAAAATTTCTATGTATATACGATACATTTACTTTTGCTAAAGCAAAAGTATGAGATCTCTCCACGTTGGTCGAGATGACGTTTAAGGAAATAACTTCGATTAGCAGCTAGACGTGAACAGTAAATAAACTTTAAATTATCTTTGTAAGTATAATAGAAAAGAATTAAAATCTCATAATATAGTATTTAAACATCATATATGAAACGAAATATTTCACGTCATAGCACCCAGCAAAGAAAAACCCCCAACACGTCATTTCGACCGAAACGGAACGTAGTGAAGTGAAGTGGAGAAATCTCAACTATTGCTTGCTGGCAAGCAATAGTATTTCTGAAAGAAATAAAAACAAAATTTCTATATGTATCTACGATACATTTACTTTTGCTAAAGCAAAAGTATGAGATCTCTCTGCTCCGTTTCACTTCGGTCGGGATGACGTAAAAAGGAAGAATCTTTGTTTTATGGCTTTTTTAATTCTATCGTCATATTTTGTTGAATTTTATAAAAAAATATGGTATAATAAAAAACATCACGAGTTTTATACCATAATTATAATTTCTAATAAATATAATATAAGGAGAGAATAAGTTGGAGTGTTATGGTATTTTTAAAAATAGACTTAAGTTTGCTTGTATAAAATAATCAAGATATTAAAGTAAATCTAAGGTTCATTTTAAAGAATAATTATAAGGAGGATAATATAGTGAAAAAAAATGTAATTAGTATATTAATGATATTTGTGTTATTATTCGGTACTGTTGCACCTAGTTTTGAAAAAGTGTCTTTTGCGAATAAGAGTAATGAAAATAATATTGTTTATACTGACAAAAAGATTAACTCTGATGCCAAAAAGAGTTTAACTGATAGCTCTAAACATAATGAAAACGATATAGAAAAAACAAAAAAAGAAGTGGATATAAAAACTGGTATCAAAGCTAATAATACTAAATCTAAAGAGGGTAAAAAGACAGATTCTATGTCAGAAAAAACTTTAGAAAAAAATAAGAGTGAGAATAAAAAGATAGAGAAGGATAAAAAGTCTGATACTGAAAGAAATAAATCAAAAGAACAAACTTTTATTACTGAAGTTCGTGATATTATGAGAACTCCAAAAGAGGTTGATGCTACGATAGTAGAGTTTAAGATAGTAAGAGATAATAATGAAAATCCAACCGGCACATTTAATTTCTATGAGGCATTTAAAATAAAGATTAAATGGGATGCTAGTAAACATGGTAAGACTTTAAAAAAAGGAGATTTTTTCAAAATTAAAATTCCAGAAGAATTCAGATTGGCACATAAAATAGAGTTTGATTTAAAAACGGAAGACGGGAAAGTTTTGGGACATTTAGTTGCAACTCCTAATACCAATGGTGGTGCTGATGTTTTAGTTACTTTTAATGAATATGTAGAAACACATGAGAATATAAAGGGTGAATTCTCTTTTGATTCAGCATTTAATGTTTCTAAATATATTAAGAAATCAGATGGAAGTTATACTATATCTTATACTTTTGATGGAAAGACATATAATCATAATATTAAACCGAAACCAAATGTAAGTAATAATGAGGTTTTTGTAAAGTGGGCGAATAAAACTCAAGATGGTTTAAATGAAGCAGAATGGGTTCTTAGGTTAAATTTTAAAAAGGGTATTTTTGCAAATGTTGTTATTAGTGATGAGCTCACATCTGAAACGGGAGTATTGCCTTTAAATATAAAATATAAACCGGATACATTTAGACTTAAACAGGTAGAGTTTAATAGTACCGGAGATGATATAAGTGGAGATAAATATAAATCTATTAAATATGAAGAATTGAAAAATTATATTACTTTTGACAAAGATATGCGAAAATTTACCTTTAGAATGAGTGATTTCTTAAAGGACAAAGGTTATTCCACAGATGGTAAGTTAAATGCAACACAGTGGTATCTATTTTACAAATCCACTTATGAAAAAGGATTAAAATTAAAAAATAAAGCAGAATTTAAGTCAAAAGAAGAAACAATTGAAAGATCTAGTTATTATCAATCTGCAGAAGGAAATGGTTCAGGTGGTGGTGACTTAACAAACAAAATTAAAATTAAAAAAGTAGATTCTGATAATACTGATAAACCTCTAGCAAATGCAAAGTTTAAAATTATAAAAAAAGGAGATACCAGCAAGGTATGGAATATCGTGACTGATGCTAAAGGAGAGGCGGAAACAGAAAGACTTTCTCAAGGTGATTATGAAATAATAGAGACAGATGCACCTCTCGGTTATATGCGTGATGACAAGCCTATACCGGTAAAAATTATAGATGGCCAAGCAACGATTACAACTATTAAGAATAAAAAGACAAAAATAGAAATAAAAGTAACAAAAGCTTGGGAAGATAAAGATAATCAAGACGGAAAGAGACCTGAAAGTATAACAGTTAAGTTATTTGCAAACGGACAACCAACTAATAAAACTCTTACTTTAACAAAAGAAAATGGTTGGAAGGGAAGTTTTGACAATCTTGATGAATACAAAGACGGAAAAAAGATTGATTATTCAATTGAAGAAGAAGATGTTGGAAATGGATATGCAGGTTTTATCACACAGCCATCAGAAACAGAGTTTAAAATAATAAATACAAGACAAACTGAAAAAGTAAATATAGCAGGAGAAAAGACTTGGGAAGATAAAGATAACCAAGATGGAAAGCGTCCGACAAAAATTAAGGTTAAATTACTTAAACAAGTTGAAAATGAAACTCCTGTAGTTGTAGAAACAAAAGAAGTAGAAGCTGATGCAACAGGTAAATGGACTTATTCTTTTGAAAATCTTGATAAGTATGAAAAAGGCAAACTAATCAAATACAGTATAGATGAAGAAGAAGTAACAGGATATACAAAAACTGTAGATGGATATAATATTAAAAATTCATATACACCTGAAGTAGTAAATATAGCAGGAGAAAAGACTTGGAACGATAATGATGACCAAGACGGAAAGAGACCTGAAAGTATTAAGGTTACTTTATACAAAACTGTAAACGGAGTAAAAAGTAAAGTAGAAGAAAAAGATGTTACAAAAGCAAATGGTTGGAAATATGAATTTAAGAATTTGCCAAAATATGAAAAAGGTAAAGAAATTAAATACAGTATAGAAGAAGATTCAGTAGCGGGTTATGTAGGTTCATTGGATGGCTATAATCTTACTAACACTCATACACCTGAAAAAGTAAATGTAGCAGGAGAAAAGACTTGGGAAGATAAAGATAACCAAGACGGAAAGCGTCCGACAAAAATTAAGGTTAAATTACTTAAACAAGTTGAAAATGAAACTCCTATAGTTGTAGAAACAAAAGAAGTTTCAAAAGGCACTGATGGTAAGTGGAAATATGAATTCAAGGATTTACCAAAATATGAAAAAGGTAAATTAATCAAATACAGTATAGATGAAGAAGAAGTAACAGGATATACAAAAACTGTGGATGGATATAATGTTAAAAATTCACGTACTCCTAGCAAAACAAGTATTAAAGTAACAAAAGCTTGGGAAGATAAAAATGACCAAGACGGAAAGAGATCAACAAGTGTAACAATTAAATTACTTGCCGATGGAGTAGAAACAGGTGATAAGCTTACTTTAACAGCAGTAAATGGCTGGAAGGGAAGTTTTGATAATCTTGATGAATACAAAGCCGGAAAAAAGATTCAATATTCAATTGAAGAAGAAGATGTTGGAAATGGATATTCAGGTTTTATTGCACAAACTTCAAATACTGAATTTAATGTAATAAACAAAAGAGAACCTGAAAAGACATTTGTAGAAGGAACAAAAACTTGGAATGACAAAGATAACCAAGATGGAAAGAGACCGACAGAAATAACAATCAATCTATTAAAGAACGGAACAAAAATAGCTTCAAAGAAAGTTACAAAAGCAGATGGTTGGAAATGGAAATTTGAAAATCTTGACAAGTATGAAAGCGGAAAAGAAATTAACTATACTATTGCAGAAGAAAAAGTAGAAGGATATACTACAGAAGTAAAAGGATATGATGTTAAGAATTCATACACACCGGGAAAGACAAGTTTACAAGTAACAAAGGCTTGGGAAGACAAAAATGACCAAGATGGAGTAAGACCAAATAGTGTAACAATTAAATTATTGGCTGACGGAGTAGAAACAGGAAAGAAACTGGTTTTAACAAAAGCAAATAACTGGACAGGAAGCTTTACAGATCTTGACGAATACAAAGCGGGAAAGAAAATTGTTTATACAATCAAAGAAGAACCGGTTGGAAATGGATACAAGAGTGTTATTACAGGAAATGAAAAAGAAGGTTTTGTAGTAACAAACGTAAGGACACCTGAACAAAGAATACCAAAGACAGGAGCAGGAAGTAATTCAGCTCTATATACAGTATTATTAGGATTGTCAGGAACAGTTATATTTTCAGTATTTAGAAGAAAGAGAAAAGAAAACTTATAATATTTCTATATGAAAATCTTTTAAATGACAAGCTATAACAAAATAATATACAGCATAGAACGCTGTTGATAGGAGGACATCTAAAATCGAATAGATGTTCTCTTTTTTGTAAGGAAAAAAATTTACGTCAAAGTAATTTTAAAGAAAAGTTCCTGACACGTCATCTCGAGTTTGGTAGAATAGAGTTGATTTAACTCAAAATGATATATAGGAGAGAAAATATTCGTGAATAAATTTGTATATTAAAATTACAAAAAAGTCTCATATATAAATTGACAAGGATATATTTTTATGATACTATTTAAAAGAATAATTTTAAAAGGGGGATATTCATGAGAGTTAGTAATTTAACAAAAAGGTTTTCGGCATTTTTATTAACTTTAGCCGTTTCTGCGAGCATAGTTGCTACAAATGTTAAAGCCGAAGGATTTTCAGCTCAGGAATTAACTAAGACAACATCTTTCACTGTTGGAAACAAAGCTAAAGATGTTAATATTGAAAATTCAATCAAAGTAAATAAGGCTAATTTGAACAAAGATGAGAGAGGAATTTATATTGATTGGGAAATTGTTTCAAATGTTAATTCTGAGGGTGGAGGAGTTTATGCGCCTCTTGTTTCACCAAAAGGATGGAATAATCATAATTGGCATTCAATTTTACTTCCAAATTCTTTAAAAGATCCTGAAAATTTAAAGATAAATGGAGAAAAGCCAAAAGGACCTGCAACTGCTTTTTCATACGATATTAATTGGGAAAATGCTTATAAATTCAGAAAACAAGGTGAAAAAGATTTTGATAATGATATTGAAAGATTCTTCACAAAAGGTTCAGGTTCTAAATCAGGAGAATTGAATACATTAGCTAAAAATTCAAGATACATGATTTATGCAACTAACTTAGTAGGTAGAACAAAAGGTAAACCTGTTAAATGGACTTTTAGAACTTATATACAAGAAAGTTTTCTAAAAGATGCTCAAAAAAATTCTGTAAAATTGGCTATTTCTTATGCAGAAAAAGCTGGAGGAGAACGCACAAGAGTTAAAGTTGTTGAAGTAAAAATTAAGAATGTTATTGATTTCAATAAAAATACTACAAAATTTGGAGATAAAGAACAACAACATGAAAAAATCAGCGTTCTTGCAGGACAATCAATAGCTAATTCAACTGAAACAAATGCTAAAATTTCAGATAAGAGTTTGAAAAATTATAATTTTGAAGGTTGGAATACAAATGCTGATGGTTCAGGTACTAAGTTTACAAAAGATACTAAAATAACAAAAGATATGGAAGTATTTGGAAAATGGAAACCACTTGATGTCTTTGAAATAGAAGATGAACAAGTTATTCCTAAAACTCATGCAAAAGTAACTTTTAAACTTGGAGAGGGAGTAAAAAAAGGAAAAGTTAAAACTTATGCTGTTAAGAAGGGAACAGTTTTAGAACAAAAATATTTCCCAAATGTTGAACTTGAAGAAGGATATAAGGATTTGAAATGGACACCTGAAAAAAATACTGTAATTGAAAAAGATACTGTATTTGTTGCAAGTGCTACTAAAAAGGAATTAAATTCAAATCCAAACGGTGGAAATAATAAATCAAATGGTGAAAACGGAAAATCAAACGATAAAAATGAAATGTTAAAGCCGGAAGTTGGTAAAGAGAGTAGAAAAGCAAAATTACCAAAGACTGCAGTAGCTACTGGCTCATTAGCGATGGCACTAGTTAGTTTAGTTGGGTTAGGTTTAATAAAAAAGAGAAAATAGTTAATTTTAAAAGCAAGTTTTAAGCTTGCTTTTTTATTGTGAAACAACAAGGTTTCCGGGAACCCACACGATGCAAAGCATCGTGGAAGGGTGGGGTTCTTATTGCAAAAAGGATAATGGTAGGTCTGACGGAGTCATTGTATAAAACAAAATAGTTCACGTCACAATACTTTGAATAGAAAAACCTCCAACACGTCATCTTGAGTGAAGTGAAACGAAGTCAATCTAGCCCTAACTTTGTTTACTTGTAAACAAAAGTAGGTCTGACGGGGGTAATTGTCTATAAAACAAAATAATTCACGTCACAATATTTTGCAAAGAAATACTCCCAACACGTCATCTCGACCATAGTGAAACGGAGTGGAGAGATCTCAACTATTGCTTGCTAGCAAGCAATAGTATTTCTGAAAGAAATAAAAAATTTCTAAATGTATCTACGATACATTTACTTATTCTTGTAAACAAGAATAAGTATGAGATCTCTCCACTTCATTCGTTTCACTCATTTCGGTCGAGATGACGTATAAGGGTAAATATCTTTGTTTGACAGCTAGACGTTAAAAGTAAATAAGTATTAAATATTATTAAAAAAATTAATTTTAAAATTGCATAAAAAACAAAATAATTCACGGCAAAGTACTTTGCATAGAAATTCCCCTAATATGTCATTTCGACCGAAATGTAGCATAGCGGAATGTAGTGGAGAAATCTCATAAAGCCCTATAATTCTTAAAACAACTTTTATAGTCTATTTTGCTTTGATAAAAAATAGGGAAATTCAGTATTATGATGTATCTTCAATACATTTACTTTTGCTAAAGCAAAAGTATGAGATTTTCAAGTCATTGTATCATTTGATATAATTATTGCAAAGCAACAAGGTTCCCAAGTATCCACCCAATGAAATTATAATTTTTTTGGTACATACATAATCAAAGGGAAGTTTTTTTAGAATTATATTTTTTTATATCCTTTGGATACATTCCTTTATATTTTTTGAAACAAGTACTGAATTTGCTATGAGAAGAATACCCTACTGCTTCAGCAATATCCTGAATTTTAAGGGAGGAGTTCAATAGAAGAACTTCTGCCATGTTCATTCGGCGCCTTTGAGTGTATTCGGTAATTGTACATTGATATTTTTGTTTAAATAATTTTTTAAGTTTTGTACCGCTCATAGTGGATATTTTTTCTAAAGTTTTTTGTGAAATTGAAGTTGCATAATGATCGTCTATATAATTAGCAACAATTTCCAAAGCTTCATCATCGGCGATAGATATTGGATTGTTGTACTTATTTAGAAATGCATCTATTGTTATACTAAGCCATTCTTTTGCCTTTGATTCAAAAAAAATTTCAGCAGCAGGAGATACCATCTTACAATTTAGTATATCTTTTGCAATTCTTTCCAAAGGTTTGTTTATAATTGTGTTAGTGTTGAAAAATAAATTTTCATAGTTACAAATTTTGTTTTTGTATGAGGATAGACAATCTTCTATCATAGATTGGTTGAAATTTATACCTATTCCTAGATAGGAAGAGTTTTTATGTAGTATAAATCTATAGTTTTTATAATTTTTTGTATTTATAACATAGAGTGAGTTTGAAGAAAGATTTTGATAAGGATTAAAACTTTCTCCATTTGCTGTAACTAAATAAGATGAGTAAAAGGAATAGAAATTATCCAAACCGGCAAAACTTGTGTGGATAATTTCTTTTTTTATGAAAACATCGTGAATATCAATTGTAAAATTTTTACCTTCATAAAACCAATATATGCCTTCCGCATCGTCTGTATTGAAACAGAATGTATGTCCTGCAGATGAGTATTTTGTATTATCAGTACATTCATTTGTAGAAAAAAAGTTTTTAACAAAGTTGTAAAAGTCGCTCATATATACCTCCATTGTAATTTTTATCCCAAATAGACATTATTCCAAATAGACATAGTTAACTATGCTTAATTGATTGAATTTCTCATTTATTATATAATAAATGAGAAGATAAAAACAAGCTAAGAGTTATATACTGTTAAAAATTTTAAAACACCAATTTTTATAGTCAGTCCAAACAGGATATTTATGAAGCTTGTTTAATTTAAAGAAAAGGAGGAGTTATTCATTGAAGAATAAGAAAAAATCAATACTAAAAAGACTAATGCCTTATGCCGGTAAGAAAAGTATTTTGTTTTATATTGCTATGATTATGTCTGCTATTTCAGGTATTATGGTCTTGATGCCTATGGTTTTTATTCATAGGATTATAAATAGTTTAATTTTAAATGAAATGGTAGATTTTGTCTATGTGAGGGAAAATTCAATTTATGCGGCGACATTTGCGGGATTAGGTTTATTTATATACCTTATAGGTCTCATTTTATCCCATGTTTTTGCGTTTGAAGTAGAAGATAATATTATTAAGAGCTCGGTAAAAAAACTAATTAATAAACCGCTTGGATATTTTGATGATAAAGAAAGTGGAAGAATAAGAAAAGTAATCATATCCGGAGCTTCTGAAACACATTCTTTCTTAGCACATCAACTTCCTGATATGGCAATGACAGTTATATCACCGATAGTTCTGTTTGTATTTTTCTTTATGTTTGATTGGAAATTGGGGCTTGTAAGTATGGTGCCGATAATTATTGGCATGATATTAATGTCATCAATGATGACATCCGAAACAAAGAAAATGAAAGATGAATATTACGAAGATCTTTCCGATTTATCTTCTCAGACCGTAGAATATGTCAGGGGAATTCCGGTGGTAAAAACATTCGCACAAAGTATTGAAAGTTTTGATAAGTTATATTCGTTAATTATCAAAATAAAAGATCTTGTGCTCAAGCTTACTATGAGTTACACGAATAAAATGTCATGGTTTGGGACTATTTCTACATCGACAGCATTTTTCTTAGTGCCTGTAGCTTTATTGTTAATAAAATTTAATGGTAACTTAGCTAATGTGGTTGCAAATTCTGTTATTTATTTTCTGATAGGACCGATATTTGCCGTTTTTATTATGAGAACGGCGACAATTAAACAATTTAGTTATTTTGCGGAGCTTGCTCTGGACAAAATTGAAAATATACTTGAATATGATGATTTTATTTATGGAGATAAGACAAGCTCTGAAGTGGGAATTGAGTTTAAAAATGTAAGTTTTTCTTATGGTGAAGAAAATGTCTTGGATAATATTTCTTTTAAAGTAGAAAGAGGAGAACAAGTTGCTTTAGTTGGAATGTCGGGTAGTGGTAAAACCACTATAGCAAGGCTTGCTGCCAGATTTTATGATATTAAATCAGGTGAAATTTTAATTGGCGGGATTAATATAAAAGATTTTGAAAAAGAGGCTTTGATGAAAAAAATAGCCTTTGTTTTTCAAAATTCCAAACTGTTTAAGATGAGTTTAAGAGAGAATCTTCTAATTGCAAAACCCGACGCAACAGATGAAGAAATAGATAATGCTTTGATTAATTCAGGCTGTAAAGAGATAATTAAAGGTTTGAAAAATGGACTTGATACTGTTTACGGAACGAGAGGCACATATTTTTCAGGTGGTGAAGCTCAAAGACTCTCTATAGCAAGAGTTTTTCTCAAAGATGCGGATATTATTATTTTAGATGAAGCTACAGCTTTTGCAGACCCTGAAAATGAACATCTAATTCAGGAGTCTTTTAAAAAGTTATCAAAAAACAAGACAACGCTAATGATTGCCCACAGATTATCTACTGTAGTAGATGTAGACAAGATACTTGTTATAGATAAAGGTAGAATTGTAGAAGAAGGTAAGCACTCAGATTTGATAAACATGAATGGGCATTATAAAAAGCTTTGGGATGAATATCAAAAATCTGTAAATTGGAAGATAGGAGGTTAAGATATGGTTTCTTATTTTATGAAACGATATGCTATGTCTGAAAAAGGAGCGATTAATTTAAAAAAAGCAATCATCTCACATACCTTTGTTAATTTAACAAAATTATTTGCACCAATGATTGCCTTTATGTTTTTGTTTCAGTATATAGGCATTTTAAAGGGAATTGAAAGTTATAATTTTACTTTATTTCATTATCTTATATTAATTATAGTAATGATGATATTAATGTTTTTAGTTGCAAGGTGGGATTATGTAAGACTCTATACCAATGTGTATAATGAGAGTGCAAATTCAAGGATTGATTTAGCAGAAAGATTAAAAAAATTGCCTCTTTCTTATTTTGGAAAAAGAGATTTGGCAGATCTTGCAGAAACAATGATGAATGATATGAATTTATATGAAACTATATTTTCACATGCCGTTCCTCATATATATGCAACCACTATTTCCACAGGTGTTATTGCTTTAATGCTTATTATCTATAATCCAAAATTGGCTTTTGCAGCATTGTGGGTGATTCCGATTTCACTTCTAATAATATTTTTATCAAGAAAAAGTCAGAAAAAAGTAGTACAAAACTGGATAGATGATAATCGCAAGGTTTTTGATGATTTGCAGGAAAAGATTGAGCAGATAGAGCAAATAAAATCTTATAATTTAGAAGAACAAATGCTAAAAGATTTTTTTAAGAAATTAAATATGTCTACAAAACAAAAAACTAAAGGTGAAATTGTTGCAGGAACACTTACAGGAATAGCGACTGCAATATTAAAGCTTGGTATTATAAGCGTTGCTGTTGTTGGTGTAAATATGCTTATTGCAGGGGAGATAAATATATTGGTTTATATTGCATTTTTAATGATGACAACAAGTATTTATCTACCAATAGAGGGAATAATTACTTTTATGTCCATGATAGTTATGCTTGATGCTGTGGTTGGAAGAATAAAGGAAATAAAAACTATGCCTATTCAAGAGGGAAAAAAGCAAATGGAGATTACAAATTATGACATTGAATTTAAAGATGTTTATTTTGGATATGATAATTATTCTGTAATAAATGGGGTTAGTTTTATCGCAAAGCAAGGTGAAATCACAGCCTTAATCGGTTCAAGCGGAAGTGGAAAAACAACAGTTGCAAAACTTGCTGCAAGATTTTGGGATATAGATAGAGGAAAAATTTTGATAGGTGGAAAAGACATAAGTGAGGTTGATCCGGAAACTTTACTTAAAAATTTTTCCATAGTATTTCAAGATGTTATCCTCTTTAATACAAGCATAAAAGATAATATTAAAATCGGAAAAAAGAATGCTACAGATGAGGAAATAACAAGGGCAGCTAAAATAGCAAGATGTGATGATTTTATAAATAAAATGCCGAATGGAATAGATACTATAATAGGAGAAAATGGACAAAGACTCTCCGGTGGAGAAAGACAAAGAATATCAATAGCAAGGGCTATTTTGAAAGATGCACCGATTATACTGCTTGATGAAGCTACAGCATCTCTTGATGTCGAAAATGAAAGTCTTATTCAGGAAGCGCTGTCTGAACTTATAAAAGAAAAAACAGTTATAGTAATTGCTCATAGACTTAGAACAATAAGAAATGCAGATAAAATTGTTTTGTTAAATGCCGGGAAAATAGAAGCAGTAGGTACGGACAGCGAACTTTATAAAAGATCAGAATTTTATAAAGCGATGCTTGAAAAATCAAACATTCAGTAAAAATTGATTTAGAAGAAGATGATGTGATAATATAAGATGTAAGAATAGATGAGTTTCTTTTGTTCCATATTAAATAAAAATGTAGCAGAAAAAATAGATATTTAAAAAAGAGGAAGTTGCACCGACCCTCAAAGTTAGACCTGAAAAATCTAACGATTGAAGGTCGGTACAGAAGTCTTCTTTTTTTATTTTTAAAAAGCAAAAGAGAGAACAGAAAAGGAGGATTGACGAGTGGATAAAAAAGAATATTTCCGTATACATATACCAAACACTATTTTAAAATGTGGACATAGTATATGATTATGAAAAAGAGAATAAAATATAATGACATGGAAAAAGCAAATTTTTATTATGATGTTTCATCAGTGAATTAGTAGGAACAAGCTTATTTAAAAAGAATGTGAAGATGTAACTTATAAAAATGACAAAAAAATTTCTTAATTACACCTGACAAAATCTATCATAAGTTTGACTGTTCATATAGCCATTGAGAAATGGCAATTTCAATATATTCAACAATGAAAGAATATATGGTATAATAAGTAGGAAAAGGGGGATTACAGTATGAATCCATTTATTTATGAAATACCGACAAAGGTTTATTTTGGAGAAAATCAATTACAACATTTGGGAATTGAGTTAAAACAATTCGGTAACCGTGTGTTACTCGTATATGGAGGAGGCTCTATCAAAAGAAACGGAGTATACGATACTGTTATTTCGCAAGCAAAAGAGGTTGGAATGGAAGTATTTGAACTTTCCGGAGTAGAACCTAATCCGAGAGTGGATACAGTAAGAAAAGGAGTTCGCCTTTGTAAAGACAACAACATTGATGTTGTATTGGCTGTAGGAGGAGGCTCTACCATTGATGCAGTAAAATTTATTGCAGCAGGTGCTTGTACCGAGGCGGATTCTTGGGACTTTTTTACAAAAGGTGCTGCGATTGACAGCGCGTTGCCGATTGTAACAATCTTAACTCTTGCGGCAACAGGTTCAGAAATGGATTCCTGCGGTGTTATCAGTAACGAGGAAACGAATGATAAACTGGCACGATATTCGGATTATCTTTTTCCGAAAGTATCGTTTTTAGATCCGACCATCACATATAGTGTAAATGAGTATCAAACCGCTTGTGGAGCGGCAGATATGTTATCTCATGTTATGGAAGTATATTTTAATATGGAAAAAGATTTATATATGTTGGATGCCGTGATGGAAGGTTTGATGAAGACAATTGTGAAATATGGTCCTATTGCAGTGAAAGAACCTCAAAATTATGAAGCGCGTGCGAATTTGATGTGGGCAGGAAGTTGGGCAATCAACGGATTTATTGACGGAAGTAAAAATACGGCATGGAGTTGTCATCCGATGGAGCATGTGTTGTCAGCGTATTATGATATTACACATGGACTTGGATTGGCGATTTTGACACCGAAATGGATGGAGTATTGTCTGGATGAAAGTACGGTAGACAAATTTTATCAATTTGGAACAAATGTGTTTGGAATCAATCCTTCTCTTCCTCCGATGGAAGTTGCAAAAAAGAGTATCGAGCAGGTAAAAACATTCTTATATAAAGATTTGGACTTGAAAAGCACTCTTACAGAAGTTGGAATCGGAACAGAGCATTTTGATATTATGGCAGAAAAAGCTTGTAAAGGGAAGGTATTACCGGCGTTCAAACCGCTTGGAAAACAGGATATCAAATCTATTTTTGAAATGTGTTTGTAGAAGATATGATTTGACTGTGACACAGATTATATTAACCGAAGGGGTGCGATATATCTATTGTTCCATAGAGAAGATGGGATAAAAGAGAACAAGTAGTTTTGTTACAATGTTATTATACGAGGAGGAATCAAATGTACGATCAACCGTTGAACAGTACAGTTTTGAAATCGGCGAGCATACCCAAAGATTTGGGAGATTTTTATGAAGAAATGAAGCCGTTTCGATTTTCGATGATGAAATACGAATGTGTCATTCGGGAAATCAAAACAAAACTGGAAGTGCTCAATAGTGAGATGTCTATTCGAAACAAACGAAATCCGATTAAGATGGTACAGACAAGAATTAAGCAGCCTGCCAGTATTATCGAAAAATTAAAAAGACGAAATTTGCCGATTTCTGTAGAGTCTATGGAAAAGAATTTGAATGATATTGCAGGACTTCGTGTCATCTGTTCTTTTATTGATGATATTTATGAGCTTTCGGGAATGCTTGAAAAGCAAGATGATGTTAAAATTATAGAAATCAAAGATTATTTCAAGAATCCGAAACCAAACGGATATCGAAGTTATCATATGATAGTGGAAGTTCCTGTGTTCTTTTCGGATCACAAGGAATTTATTCGAGCGGAATTACAAATTCGAACGATTGCGATGGACTTTTGGGCGAGCTTGGAACATCATTTGCGTTACAAAAAAAAGACGATTGATTCGGAAGACATCGGTGCAAAATTATTGGAATGTGCGAATGTGATTGCAGATACAGATCAAAAGATGCAAGAAATATTGTATCAAATTATGGATCGGATTGAAGAGAGTGATAAGTAGAGAAATGTCCGGTTTATAAATGATAGTAAACATTATTTTAAATATAGAAAGGGTTTTAGTATTTTACCAAGAGAATAAAATACAATAGTACCGAAAAAACAGCTTTTTATGATAACTTCAATCAGTGATTGGCATGAGTATTTTAGTGAGTCTTATAGACTTGGTCGGTATTCGTATCAAATAAAAATAGTCGGAGAAAACTCCGACTATTTTTTGTGTCAGTTCTCTATATTAGGATAGAGAAAGCGTGTTTAGCAAAATTATTTTTTCTTGATACCATAAGTGGAACGGAAGGTGTCTTTTTTGATAATGACATTATTTTCTTTGATTTTTCTGGAAATAACAAAGGTGTTATCTCCCTTCTTCTCACGAGAAAGAGAAACCACTTTTTTTGTAGTATCTTGGAGTGCGACCAACTCGATTGTAATATTCTTATTATCAGCGGTTGCCTTAATTTTTACGGGAACTTTGTAGGTGTTTTTGAACTTAAAGTTCAAAGAACCGTAGTTTACAGCTGCATCATATCCTGCAGGATAGTAGGAAATGCGCAAAGAGTGATTTCTTCTTTGAACAATGTCCATTCCGCTGTTTAAGGCGGCATTAAACAAGGTAGAAGACACTTGACAAACTCCTCCGCCATATCCGTCTACAAATTCTCCGTCGGTGATAACTTTTGCATTTCGATAACCTGTTGCTTGAGAAGTAGGACCTACTATGCGGTTGAAATCAAATATTTCGCCCGGTTGTATCACTTTTCCGTTTAAAGCGTTCGCAGCTTTTTTTATATTGAATTTTCTGTTGGATGGGGAAGAAGCAAAATTGGAAGTTGATTTTCCAAGAGAAATCACCTTTAGAACCGGTGGGGTCACTTGCTCTTGATTATAGTAATTTTCATCCAAGGAATCTAAGACTTCTAAGTCGGTCGGAACGGTATCATCAGAAGTATTTTCTGTAGGTTCTGTTTCCGAATTATAAGATTGTTCATCGGTAGCTGTGGGATTCGGTGTCTCAGCCGGATTTGGTTCTACATCTGCAAAGACAGCAGAACTTCCGAGAAGTCCCAATAGCAGTGTTGCTGAAATGATTTTTTTTAGTTGCAATCAAAAAACCTCCTTAATTGCGTAGTTTCAATAAATTTATTTTTATAAAAAAGAAATGCACGATTCATTTTGTAAACATATATACGTCTATCATATCACAATATTGTGGAAATAAGGGATTTTTTTTAGATATTACAAAATTGTAATATTTTTGAAAAATAGGATATGAAAAGGACTGATTCAATATATTGTGATTCATCGTGATTTCGATTCGAAAAAGTAAAATACAGTAACTGAAATAGATTAAAATCAATATAGGAGTAAGAGGATGTAGGATTTTGGAAAAACCGACACCGACAAATAAGAATGATGTGACCGAAGAAATCCACTTTGACAGACAGGAATATCAATATTGACTACTCATTAAAGTTGTAATAAAAATTTGCTTTTTCAGTGTTATTACCTTTTATTGTCTTTCTTTATTATCATACACTATGTCTATATTTCATGCGAAAACTCAATAGGAGTTATTTTAGTATTTCTTGGAAAATGAAGTATTTGAGACACTTGAAAAAGTTATGCACAGACTCTGTGAAAGTGTAAATCAACTGATGAATGGAACAATCAAAAGTATAACTTGTAGAGATTCTATGAGGTCAACAGTTTAACAGGGTTTTAGTATAAAAATGTTGTTTTGTAATGAGAAAGAGAAAAAAAGTTTTCCTTGTAGGACTACAAGAAAAACTTTTTTATCATACTATCTTTATCATACTATCTTTATCATACTATCTTTATCATACTATCTTTTTCTTAAAAAATATCTTTTAACTCTTCTGTCAGAGCCGGAATTGCCTTAAATAAATCTCCGACGATACCGTAATGTGCCGTTTTGAAAATAGGTGCATCGGGATCGTTGTTTACTGCAATGATAAGGTCTGATTTTTTCATTCCGCCGATATGAGGAAGTGCACCGGAAATACCGAATGCAAAGTAGATTTTCGGAGCGACTTTCGTTCCTGTAGTACCCACTTGATTTTCTTTTGGCAACCATCCCTTGTCTACCAAAGGTTTTGTACAACCCAAGGCACCACCGACCAATTTTGCAAAATCTTTTACGATTTGAATATTTTTTTCTTCTTGAATTCCAAGTCCGCATGAAACAACAATTTTTGCATCTTTTAGGGATACTTCTTTTCCGGATTCTGTTTCATTTTTGATAAATTCCAACACCTTGGTACGAATATCTTCCGGAGATAATTCAATCGTTTCGTTTGTGATGACTCCTTGTCGAGAGGCATCCGGTTTGTTTCCACGGAATACATTGCTTCCAAGAGATCCGATTTGAGGAAGCGTAGCTGTTAAAATCGTGGAATATAATTTTCCGTCAAATGTCGGTCTAACCCACATCAAATCTGTTTTTTCTTCATTCCAATAAATGTCTGTACAGTGAGCAACAAGTCCGAGTTTTCTTCTTGCTGAAATTCTTCCTCCGAGGTCTTTCCCATTGTTTGTTGCACCGATTAGAATCGCAAACGGTTTATATTTATCAATCAATTGATCCAATACCGTTGTAAATCCGTCTGTTGTATAGTGTTTGTAGAGTGGAGACTCTACATTGATAACTTCATCAGCACCGTATTCAATTAACATTTTTGCAGATTCTTCGTTATTTTCTCCAATGAGTACCGCAACAAGTTTTTCACCTTTTTGGTCTGCTAACTCGCGTCCTTTTCCTAATATTTCAAGGCAAACTTGAACCGGTTTATTATCTGATTTTTCGATGATGACCCATATATTTTTGTATTCCATTTTCTTTTCTCCCCCTGTTCTATCCAATCAAATTTTCTTTCAAAAGAATGGAAACTAATTTCTTTACAGATTCCTCTTCCGTTGCTTCTTGAATTTTTGTGCCTTTTTCCAACAATGCAGGTGGAAAAACATTGTGAACAATTGTTGCAGAACCGTTACGACCGGAACGATCTGTATCAATACCTACAGTTGCTGCATCTAAAACAGGAATTTCTACTTCTTCAGCTCTTTTAAGACCTTCCTCTGTTGTTTTGCGAGGTTCCTGTGCTTCTCTGCTGATAGTAAGCACAACAGGATAAGAAGATTCTACCTTTTCGATACCGTTATTGGAATCGCGGTAAGCAATTACTTTATCTTCGTATGCTTCTACTTCTCTGACATAAGTGATTTGAGAATAACCGAGCAACTCTGCAACTTCCGGACCGACTTGTCCGGTATCTCCGTCGATTGCTTGTGTTCCTGTGAAAATCACATCAAACTCCCCGATATGTTTGATGCAGGAAGATAGGATATATCCTGTTGCTAAAGTATCGGATCCTCCGTATGCACGATCGCTTGCAAGATAACCGTTGTCAGCTCCCATAGCGATACATTCCTTGATAGATTTTATACCGTCAGGTGTGCTCATACACACTTTTACTGAATAGAATTTCTGTACTTTTCTTTCAGTTGAAGTGCTTGTTCTACTGCGTGTTTGTCGGCAGGGTTTACAATAGAAGGAACACCTTCACGAATAAGGTTATTTGTTTTTCGATCGATTTCGACATGTGAAACGGATGGAACTTGTTTGACACAGACTAAGATTTTCATAATTGCCTCCCATAAAATAATATTTTATTATAATTGTTAAAAAACATAATGATGTCAAATTTATATTTCTACTTTCTTCTATATATCCTTTTTGGGTAAT
>ERZ773197.999-NODE-999-length-20811-cov-3.619869_pt1 | contig 20811 bp, 24 predicted proteins | sample MGYA00580999_ERZ773197 | MGnify/ENA primary metagenome ERZ773197 (study PRJEB29015, sample SAMEA2738166) | human oral metagenome | biome: human oral; feature: human-associated habitat; material: saliva | place: China | collected 2185 ...
CTCACGGGACCCGTGGATTGAAATCCGATAGAATGCTTCGTCTGCAATACCTGCATAGGTCGGGTCCCTTACGACGCTGAATACGATTGAAAAATATGAGATAGCTAAGCATAATAAGAGCAGGGAGTATGTTTTGCTTAAGGTGTACTCAAGGGCGGTCAAGAAAGGGGATATCCATGTGCTGACTAGACAATATGTAGTGGCCTCACATTTGTAGCATCGCGGATTTACCTGTAAACTGTGATCGTCACAACCATGGTAACAGGATTACCGCATACAAATGGATACTACCACAGTTTACGTTGGAATGTATGTTCACAAGAATTCTTTTTCTCTTTGCTGCTATACATTCAAGGCAGACACGTGTTCCCACCATCTGAAGGTTGGTCCCGATTACAGGCTTGTCCTTGAATACATCGACAGCATGAGAAAGGTTTACGGCGGGGATGCTGACTTCATATGTGGTTATGGAGCCGGATGCCTTGGCTACACGTTATCAGTTAAATGACCATGGTATTAAGTGCATCATACTTGCACCTTCTACAATGGCAAAATCACCTGTCCAGAAGAAAACGGATAAACGTGATTCCGAAGCGATTGCCCGGTGCCTTGCCCACCATTTCTACCATGAGGTCTATGTGCCAACAGCTGATGAGGAACAGGTCAAGGAATTCATCCGGATGAGGGACGACCACAAGCTGGCACTCAAGAAGGTCAAGCAGTAGATCCTTGCCTTCTGCCTGCGCCGTGGGTTTGTTTATCCCGGTTCGGGGAGCCATTGGACTGTCGCCCATCTTAAATGGCTGCGCAGCCTGGCACCGGAAGCACCGTATAAGTAAATCCTCACCGAATACCTGGCAACCTATGACAAACTTACCGATATCCTAGGACGGATCGACAAGCGGATCGAGGAGCTGGCCAGCCAGGATGCCTGCCGTGACAGCGTAAAGAAACTCTGTTGTTTCCTCGGCATCAAGACACAGACGGCCCTGGCAATCATCGTGGAAGTTGGCGTCTTCAAGCGTTTTGGGAAAGCCTCGCAATTTGCCTCCTATATTGGGTTGATTTCTAGAGAGGCTTCAAGTAGCGACGGTGTCAACCGGCTATCGATCACAAAGTCTGGAAACACACATGTGCGGTGGCTCCTTGCGGAAGCAGCACAGTCTTATGACCGTGGTACCGTCGGATATAAATCCAAAGGGCTGAAAGAGCGCCAGTATGGTAACCCGCCGGAAGTCATCGCTTATGCTGACAAGGCAAACGAACGTCTGCACCGGCGCTATTACAGGCTGACCCTCAACAGGGGAAAGAACACCAATGTCGTAAAGACATCCATTGCCAGGGAGCTTGCATGCTTCATATGGGGCATGATGACTGGGGAGACCTCATGAGGACTATAACATCCCTCCAGCTCCGTCAAGGCTGCATCGGAGATGCACCGCCTGTGGCGGCAGGGACTTGACGGAACTGTCGTGCTGTTATCAAAGCCGCCATGCGGCTGAACCAACTGAACACCCTGAAGGAGCTTCAGCTTCATGATGGGTCTGAGCTACCTGCAAAAAAGCTATGTTGGCACTGGAAACGGTGATTCACGCTGCTAGATGGCAGGGCTCACGGCAGACCATTGACCTGTTGGTAAGGAGTAATCCGAATCCACGTATATTAGAGTGGCCAAGGCAGGGGACTGATTCGTTTGGAGCTTCTTCAGGATGTGCTCAGTTAAGACAAATGTGATTTCCTGTCATTTTCCTCTTGACAGGAGGCCATTACATATCAGCTTTACGGTATACAAGGCGACTGCAAAAGAGGTTGAAGAGAACCTTGTCGGGATGACTACAGTTGATGGTGTGGAGATCAAGTCATATGCCACACACTTCATTGATCGAGTGATTGGGTAGACGTCTACTTCTCATAAGGGTATGAGATTAGGGGTTGCGGTGGATAAGGTACGCAGTGCTTTGTTAAAGCCGGATGAAATTGATCCAGACGAGGTAATACGAAATGATTTACGCAGGACATACTACGGAAAGAAGGCCGTTGTAACGATCAGCGTAGTACAAAAACGATTAATTCAGGTGAATCCAAGGGAATCGAAATAATGATTATCAGAGAAGAAGATAGGAAGTATATAACGAACAACATTCCAGAGGCCGTAAATTTTATTAATCGGGATAATTTGGATATGACCTTGAGGGTAATCTATAAATTCATCGATAGAAAGGGTTTTACCGATCCCGATTACGAGGACTATAACGAGATCGGGCGAAGAGTACAGAGGATTTATGATCACATTTATGAGGACAATGTTCTTGACGCGGAAGAGTGACTAGTAGGACAAAATACGGGTAATCAAGCATCTGGCTTCGGCTGGGTGCTTTTTTATTGGTCAGTCGATAAGACCTAAAACAGTCAGTCGGAAGCGAGCAGTTACAGGCTTAAAACAACTTAACACCGAAAGGAGCAAGAAGCATGAAGAAAGAGGAACTTACAGCACTGGGATTGGAGCAGGATGTCATTGACAAGATCTTTGCCATGAATGGCAAGGATATTGCCGCCGAGAAAGCGAAGCTGGCTAAGGTAGAGGGAGAGAGGGACAACTACAAGGCTCAGCTTGATACAGCAAAGGAAATCTTGGCTAAGTTTGACGGCGTCAGCATCGGGGATCTCAAGGGACAGATTACTAAGCTGTAGGAAGACATCAAGGCAAGTGCTCCCGCACACGGGGTGTGATCCCATTTTTGAAGAACGCCAGATCCATCAAAAAAGCAAGAGATTGCACCTGTTGATGGATTGTTGCTGACTCTATTTCTGATTATTTTTCCGCAGAAGAGTGGGATAATCAGGTGGAGGAAAAAGATGGAGCAGATTATGGAATATTGAGGGATGAGACAAAGTAAAAAGACGCGACAGAGACAAAGAAAGAGAGCGCGGTTATTAAAAATGCCTATAATGTCATCACGGAGAGTGTAAGATCAAAAGTAACAAATGAAAAGGAGGAGGTAAAGGAGATGGATATGGAGACGATGTACAGGTATGTCAGAAACCGTCTCTGTGATAACATGAATTATCCAACCCTCTGCAGGGATTGCCGTAAAGAGTAAGTAGATGTGGTTTTGGGGGTTATGCTTGATGTCTTTTTCAGACGTCAGATACCGTGACTATCAGCAAGGATAAGAGAAGGCCCATCGGGGGATTACGACATAGTTGAGCCAGAACAAAAATTGATCAAAAATTAGCAACATATTTTGCGTGCCGGAATCCAGCACAGGAGATGATAGCGAGGATATTGAAAATCTCATCCGGGCAATCAATATTGAAAAGGAGAAGAAGAATGTATAAAAATGTGATTGATGTTCGTAAGGACGCCTTGCAGGATATATTGCATGCATTAGCAGAGGCGGCGGATAGGGCTTTTGATAATCGGGCAGGAAAAGTCGAAAACACAAGCGATACGCCTTATCGGTTTATATATATAGGCGGCGAATCTTTATTTTGTTGCTTGCAATTAGGCATGCTTGCATTAGAAAAAAACACGGAGTTTTTGTCTTATTTGAGCGCATGGAATTGGATTGACGAGGGTGATCCGACAGAAAATGAGGATATATTAGCAGAAATCAGAGCTTCAATAAGGAAATCAAACATTGGAATACAAGAAAACAAATAACTTTTGACCTTGATACTAATGCCCTTAAAATTTATTACCCAACAGAAAGCTGGAACAATGCGTATGAGATAATTCGTAAACAAATGATTAAAAATGGTTTTCGTTGGTTACAAGGTTCTGTATATGTATCTGAAAACAATATGAAACCATATCATGTAAAAATTTGATTATACCCGTGTGTAAAATCTGTTATTGTATGCTCTACATTCCGTTGATAGTACACATACGGCGAAAAGAACGGAAACGAAGAGTGCGGGTGACCCCAAATATTGACATGCGCATTATACGCGCATATGATAAGCGTGAAAAGCGAGGAGAAGATGAAGCAAAAAGGCTTAATCAAAAAATTGACCGAAGCGGGGTTTGAATTTTCTTCTCACGGAGGAAATCATGACATCTATGTGAGGGGTAAAGACAGAGAAGTCATTCCGAGACATAGAGAAGTAAACGAAAGATTGGCAAGGTCAATTCTCAAAAAGTGGAGGCTCGAGTAGAATCCGTTATCTATGAGGAAGGAGAGAATGCATGAGAGACAAAGTAATTTATCCGACTTTAATTAAAAAATACGATGATATATATCTGGCATATGTCCCCGATCTTGATATTGTGACAGAGGGGAGTGATGAGTTTGATGCAATTTCTATGGCGAGAGACGCAATTAGCTTGTTTGTGATGACTCTACAAGACGAAGATAATTTTGTTCCTGATGCATCATCCGCCAAGAAAGCCGTTGTAATTGCCAGGGAGAAGGCAGATAGAGAAATTGATTTTTCCGATGGCATGTTAACCTATATTGATGCAGATATTGCCGGATATCGCAGGAAGTATCGCAACCTGTCCGTAAGAAAAAACTGCACTATCCCCGCCTGGATGGATGATGAAGCAACTGCTCTCGGTATTAATTTTTCTCAGGTTCTTCAGGATGCTCTTGCGCAGAAACTGGCCGCAAAATAAATAGTTTCATAACTTAGCAAGAAAGAGAAAGTATAGTTAGAAAGAAAGTGAAAGCATAACAAAAGACACATTTTACATGAGATGAAAGGCGGGGAGACGACGATTGAAAACCATTCGCTTTACTTCAAGCCTTGTATATTAGTAAATTATGATACGGACGAAGGGATTAAGTTCAGAAATGTTGAGGATGCCTATGACAATGTGGCTGTTAAGGGCAGAAAGATCTTCAAGTTCATTGTAGAATCGGATTATGGAGATTTGTTTGGATTTACTTTATAAGCGATCTACTAAGAGACAGGAGGAGCAAACAATGAGTAAGGACGGATTAACCCCACAGCAGAGATGGGATCAGAAGAATGGATACATTACAAAGAGTTTCCGTATGTACAAAGGGCAGGCAGAGGTATTTAAGAAAGCCTGTGAGGAGAGAGGACAAAGGCAGGCGGCAGTCATCAAGAAGTTGATGGATGGCTACGTAGACGGGACAATTAAGATTGACTGATCAATTGCGCAGAGCGTCCAATAACCGCTGAGGAGAATCCCCCGGCGGTTTTATTTGGTCTCAATGGGAGGAAGAGAGAAGCCAACGATGAGACCTGATCGATATAGAACACATAGGCTTGCATCCGAGGAAAACAAAAGAAAGATATACGCCACCCAGACAATATAGGGAAAGAAGAAGGCTGACTCTGCAGGGTGACAACCACGTTTTTGGCATTCTACAATGGTGAGTAGCAAAATTGTCAAGGCTGCTTTATGGTGTGCAACCGCCATGATTGCTACGATTTACCCATCAAACACAAGAAAGGAGCCCTTGCTATGATACTTGCCGATAAAATTATTGATCTTAGAAAGAAGAATGGTTGGTCACAGGAGGAACTTGCCGAGAAGCTGGATGTCAGCAGGCAGTCTGTTTCCAAATGGGAAGGTGCACGATCCGTACCGGATATGAATAAAATTCTCAAACTGTCCGAGGTTTTTGCCGTGAGCACGGATTATCTTTTGAAGGACGAAATCAGTGCGCCGGAAGGAACAAATGTACCTGTGGACACGGAGTCTGAGGCCGTTAGAGTAAGTATGGAAGAAGCCGTTGATTTCCTTACCTGTAAAAAAGAATTCTCGATTCGAATAGCGACGGGTGTGATGCTTTGTATCCTGTCTCCGATCCTGTTGCTGATTTTCGCCGCGCTGCAGAAGGAAGGGCGGCTTCCAATGACGGAGAGTCAGACGGCAGCAGCAGGAGTTTCCGTTCTTCTGATTCTTATTGGTATCGCGGTGGCGCTCTTTGTGACTGCAGGACTCGGGAGCAATCGCTTTGAGTACCTGGGGACGGCAGCGCTTGATACTGAATATGGAGTAGAGGGGATGGTTCGGGAGAAGAGAGAGAAGTTTCGGCAAACCTTCCATCAGTGGCTGACAATGGGGATCGTTCTCTGTGTGCTCGCGGCAATCCCGATTTTTCTTGCCGCAGCGTTTGAGGGAGATCATATTCGGGTTGTCGGTGCGGTATGTGCTACACTTGCAATCATCGCAACCGGAGTGTTTATGATTGTCAGGGTCAGCGTCATCTGGGACAGTATGAATACGCTACTGGAAGAGGGAGACTACACAAGGAGCCGGAAAGAAGAAAGTCGGAGAAACGCTCCGATCGCAACAATCTACTGGAGTCTTGCGGTTGCCGGATATCTTGCCTTTAGCTTTATTAGCGGAAGGTGGGATCGAAGCTGGATTATCTGGCCGGTTGCCGGCGTGCTGTATGGCGCGATTATGGGGATTATGAGACTCGTCGGACGCAAGGGATAGCCCGATTCTCGCAATCGCAAAAATAATTTGTTTAGAGATCGGTTTGCGTCAACAGAAGAGGGATATAAGATATGTGGTTATTTATCATTGCCACCCTTTTGGCCATGTTTGTCAAAGGCCTGGTTGGATTTGGCAACACTTTGGTATTTGATAGCATAACGTCTTATACAGCTAATAATGTGGATATTTCCCCTGTGGAATTGCTTTTAACCTATCCCTCCAACCTGATTCTGGCGCTGCGGAACCGGTCCAGGCTGGACTATCGAGTTTGGCTTCCGACAGCGATTGTTGTTGTGATCGGATCTTTTACCGGTGTGAATCTTCTTCGTTACCTGGACGCGCATCTGGTCAAGATTTTTTTCGCCCTGGTAGTGATTGGGATGTCTGTGAAGATGTTTCTGGATATTCGGAGCAATGTATCCCATCCCCTTCGCGGGCCTGTTCGCGTCATTTTCGAGATCTTCGCGGGTCTGATCTTCGGGATGTTCGGCGTGGGGACACTGGTGGCGGTCGGCATGGGAAACAAGGTAGAAGATACGGAGACTTTCAAGACAAATCTGAATATGGTATTTGTGGTGGAGACGACGATTCGCATCGTTCTATATCTGGCCTATGGAATTATTACCCTGCAGACATTTACCAGGTCCTTGATGCTCTATCCCTTTATGTTTGCAGCGGTTTTCGCAGGGATGAAGGTTGCCTCCAGGATGAATGAGAGGACGGTCAAGTATCTGGTGGTACTCTTCCTTTTTATTTCGGGAATTTCCCTCCTCGTTACAAACCTGCTCTAGAAAAGAGCAAGCCGTATAACGCACTTTTGTCGGTGACAGCCAGAGGGACGATAGGAACCGGCTGCGAGATGAACAGTTCAAACGGGATGATTTTTTCGCTGACAGCAAGGGGGACGATAGGAACCGGCTGTTAGCTGAATAGTTCGAAAGAGTCAATTTTCCCGGTATCAGCCAGGGGGACAATAGGAATCGGCTCTTAGCTAAACAGGTCACACGACGCAGTTTTTCCGGCCGATTTCCTTCATGCGTGGATGATTGGTCAAGGATCGGAAAATTGCATATAATAAAAAGCATAGAATACCGGGAGAAAACAGGGGCTTGAAATCTCTGAAGAAAAGCAGACGGGAGATGGGGGCAAAAAGGAGTTTTCATGGAATTATATGAAGAGAAGGTGACCGGGGTGGTCGAGTCGATCCTGGCGGATTATCAGAAGGGCCGGGATATTGACAAGATGGCGATTTTCAATCAACCGGACCCGCAGGTGATCCGGGAGATCGTCCACAGTATGTTAAAAATCATTTACCCAGGGTATTATCGGGATACCAACTACAAGGTCTATAATATGGCCAGCAATCTGACGGTCTGGATCGAGGATGTCATCTATAAGCTGACCAAGCAGGTCGACATTGTCCTTCGCTATCAGTCCGGCCAGAGCGGCATCCCGGGAGCTGACAGGATCCGACCACAGGATAGAGGGGACTCCTTCTTTACGGGGGAGAAGACAGGAGAACCAGATGCAGATTTTCCCCGGGAAGGGGAGAGACAGGGTAAGGCCAGTTATTGCGCGAGCGGTTATGGGGATGGAAGCGTCTGTGCGGCAGAACAGGAATATCTCTTTGAGGAGCAGGCAAGATCCATTGTCCTGGAGTTCTGTTCCCGTATTCCCAAGCTTCGCGAGTACCTGGATACAGACCTGCAGGCGACACTGGAGGGAGATCCTGCCGCCCTTAACAAGGACGAGATTGTGCTCTCATATCCCGGCCTTCTGGCAACGACAGTCAACCGCATGGCCCATGAGCTCTTTTTGCTGGACGTGCCCCTGATTCCCCGCATGATGACCGAATATGCCCATTCTGTCACGGGAATTGATATCAATCCGGCAGCTACCATCGGCAGGTACTTCTTTATGGATCATGGCACCGGCATCGTGGTCGGATCCACCACAATCATCGGAGAACACGTCAAAGTCTACCAGGGAGTTACCCTGGGAGCCCTGTCCACCTCCGGAGGGCAGAGCCTGCGCGGAACCAAGCGTCATCCGACGATTGAGGATCATGTGACGATCTACTCCGGAGCTTCTATCCTGGGCGGAGAGACCGTGATCGGCAGGGGATCCGTGATCGGTTCCAATGCGTTTATCACCCACTCCATACCGGAGGGGACCAGGGTTACGATTAAGAATCAGGAATTGATCTACAAGAATGGCAAGGGAGAGCTCTTAAATGAGCTCAACTGGTAATACATAGCAAAGTGAGGAAAAAAGAAGATGAATCCGGAGAATAAGAAGGCTGCCAGAGAGAGAAGGGCCGCAGAGAAAGAGCGTGAGAAGAAGAGAAAGACGGGAAAGTTGCTGGCCTTAATTGCCGTGATTGTGCTGGCAGTCGCCCTGCTCCTCTGGGGGCTCAGCCGCAGCGGTACTTCCGGCGCCGGCAAGTCCGGGCAGGGAAGCGAAACAGAGAGCCAGAGCCAGGATGGCCAGAACAAGGAGCAGAAGGACAGCAGTCAGACGACAGACCAGAAGACCTCCAGTTCTAATACGAACCAGACGGATTCCGCCAAAACGGACCCCGATTACAAGGCTCAAAAGGGAGATACGGCGGTGATTCACTATATCGGCAAGGTGGGGGATACGGCATTCTACGGGGGAACCGGCGACTACGATCTCAAACTTGGGAGCGGCTCTTTCATTTCTGGTTTTGAGGATCAGGTCATTGGACATAAGAAGGGAGAGACCTTCGACGTACATGTCACCTTCCCGGCCAATTACAGGTCCAGCTACGCCATGAAGCAGGATGGGCAGGCGGACACGTCCAGGCCGATTACTCTGGCTGGTACAGAAGCCACCTTCACAGTCACCATTCAGGAAATCAAGTGATGCAAAAGTCGATTGTCATATATCGCGTCTGCAGGTTCACGCAGGCGCGAAAAGACAGTCGATTTTTCATATCTCAGGAGGAAAATACCATGAAATTCTATATGCCTGCCAGGCTTTATGAAGAGAGCGATGTCGTCGCAAAGCACGCAAAAGAAATCACTGCTCTGGGGAAAAAGGCGCTCATTGTAACCGGGGCGCACTCTGCCAAAAAGACCGGGGCGCAGGCGGATCTGACAGAGATACTGTCTGACGCGGGGGTGGATTATGAGATTTTCGATCAGGTGGAGGAGAATCCGTCTACCCGGACGATTATGCAGGCCTGCAGGTCGGCCGATGTCGCTGACTGCGACTTTGTGGTTGGAATCGGGGGAGGTTCCCCTCTGGACGCGGCTAAGGCGATTGCCCTTATGCTGGCTCATCCCGATTGGGAGGAGGAGAAGCTCTACCAAAATAGGCAGGATAACAGCCATTTGCCCCTGGTCTGCATTCCGACGACCTGCGGGACGGGATCAGAGCTGACCGGAGTTTCCGTTTTGACCCGCCGGGAGCAGGGCCTGAAGGGATCCATTCCCTATGTGCTCTTCCCGGATCTTGCCTTGGTCGACGGCAAGTATCTGGCAAAGGCGCCGAAGAGTCTTATCGCCAACACGGCCACAGATGCCCTGGCGCATCTGATAGAGGCCTATGCCAATGCCGGGGCGGATGACTACACTCGTATGCTGGTCGATCGGGGTCTTGAGGTCTGGTCGGAGAGCAAGAACTTCCTTCTGGGGCTTGAAGAGGCGGATGATGCGCGCTACAGCCGCCTGATGCTGGCCTCCAGTCTTGCGGGCATGTCCATAGCCCAGGCCGGGACCACGGTGCCGCATGGGCTCTCCTATAACCTGACTTTGGAGGCGCAAATTCCGCACGGAATTGCCGTCGGCTACTTTCAGGCAGGATATCTGAGAGAGTGTCCCGCGCAGATGAGAGACCACTTGCTTGAAAAGGCGGGATTCGCGAGCCCTGAGGAGCTGGACGCTTTCTTCCGGCAGATCTGTCAGGTGCCTCAGGTCAGCCAGGAAGTCCTTGCCCACTGTCTGACCGCTGTGATGAATACGCCGGCCAAGCGAGAGATCTGTCCATTCGACGCGAATGAGCAGGTGCTCAAGAGGATAGCTGGACTTAAATAAAAAGAATTTTGTCGGAAATATCAGGGGCGAAAAGGGCGCCCAGCGGTACGGTAAAACAGCGGAACAGATCGAAACAGCGGAACAGATCGAAAATGCCGCAAGAAAAGGGATCGGAGGAAAGATGCCCCGTAAAAATGCAATGACAACCCTCTGTTATCTTGAGAGAGATAACAGCTATCTTATGCTGCATCGGGTCAAGAAGGAGAAGGATGTCAATCGGGACAAGTGGATTGGGATCGGCGGGCATTTCGAGGGGACGGAATCCCCGGAAGAATGCTTGCTCAGAGAGTGCAGGGAGGAGACCGGACTGACCCTGACCTCATACCGTTATCGGGGCCTGGTCACCTTCATCTATGACGGCAGGGCCGAGTACATGTCCCTTTTTACGGCGGATGCCTGGACGGGACAGATGCACGACTGTGACGAGGGACAATTGGAATGGGTCAAAAAGAATGAGATTGGCCAGCTGAATCTCTGGGAGGGAGATCGAATATTCTTTGATCTCCTGGAAAGGAATCAGGCTTTTTTCTCTCTAAAATTGGTCTATGATGTCGACGGGCGGCTTCTGGAGGCCGCCCTGGATGGCAAGAGGCTGGCGTATGATCCGGCAGTTGGCACAGGAGAGCACTGAAGGATGATACAGAGAAGCTGATTGAGAGAATTTATCTGTTGGAGAAAGAGAAATGGCCATGCAGACAGGGGTCGGAGAAATGACGAGGGTTCAGAATGCGAATGGGAACAGAGCAAAGACAATGAAGGTTCAGAACGCGAATGGGAATAGAGCAAAGACGATGAAGGTTCAGAACACGAATGGGAACAGAGAAATGTTTGATCGGATTATCCTGGCCAGTCAGTCGCCCAGAAGAAGAGAACTTCTGGCACAGCTGGGGCTCTCGTTTGAGGTGATGCCGGCATATGGGGAAGAGCGTTCCGACGCGCAAGATCCCGGGGTCCGTGTGGAAGAGCTGGCAGCCGCCAAGGCTAGGGAGGTCGCCGGACGACTGGAAAAAGAATCCGACAGAGAAAGGCTGATCATCGGGGCGGATACGCTTGTTGTCAAGAATGGGGAGATTCTGGGGAAACCCAGGGATGAGGAGGACGCGAAGCGGATGCTGGCCCTTTTGTCCGGGACAGCTCACCAGGTCTGCACCGGTCTCTGCCTGATCCTGATCAAGGGGGATCAGCGGGTAGAAAGGCATTTTCACGAGACGACACACGTTAATTTTGCGGAGATGACAGATAAAGAAATTGACGACTATGTCGCCTCCGGGGACCCTATGGATAAGGCGGGAGCTTATGGAATCCAGTCCGGGGCGGCCCGCTTTGTGACGGGGATACAGGGGGATTACAGCAATGTCGTCGGCTTGCCGGTCGCAAAACTTTATCAGGAGATGAAGCAGCTCAAGAAAGAGCTTGAAGGAAAAGCTGATAGAGAAGCTGTCTGTGGAAGAAAGAGCCGTGAGATAAAAGAGATGGAGAACGCTGCAAATCAGAAAACGGGAGAGGTCGCAGATCGGAGAGAGAGGGGAGCTGCTGCGGATCAAAAAGCGGGGGAGACCGCCGCAGAGCAGAAAGATGAGAGAGCCGGATGGGGAGATGGGAAGGAAGCCAGGTCCCGCCTGGACCTGCAGTTCGATTTTTTGCGGGAGCTGGATCAGGAGAAGAGTATTTTCCGCCAGAATTATATCGGCCATCACGCGCGTCGGGAAAATGACGCGGAGCATGCCTGGCATATGGCGATCATGGCGGCTGTTCTCCGGGAGTACGCCAACGAGGAAGTGGATATGGAGAGAGTTTTGCTCATGATCCTTCTCCACGATGTCGTGGAAATCGACGCGGGAGACACCTATGCCTATGATGAGGAGGGGAAAAAGAGCCAGAAGAAGAGAGAACTGGACGCAGCGGACCGTATTTTCCATATCCTGCCGCCGGATCAGGAAGAGTTCTTCCGCGGTCTTTGGAATGAATTCGAGGCCTGGGATAGCCCGGAGGCCAGGTTTGCCCGGGCCTGTGATAATTTCCAGCCCATGATGTTAAACCGCATGAATGGGAGTCAGTCCTGGCTTGATCACGGAGTCTGTCTCAGCCAGGTCCTGGAGAGAAACGCCCGCTCCGGAGAGGGAGCCAGGGAGGTCTGGGACTATGCCTATGCGCATTTTATTGTCCCGGGGTTGACGGAGGGAAAGCTCAGAGACGACCGTGAGGAGCTGCGCGGACAGTGAAGGATGAATCCGTGAGTCATATATTGTTTTTTAAAAGAATAAAATAAAGATACATGCTGGGGAACAAGAGGAAAATGTACAAAATTAAAAACAATTAACCGAAATTAACGGAAGTTTGTCCGAAACTACCCGAGAATCCCCCGAAAAAGTAAAATTTTATGTTTCATCCTTTTCAACAAAGAGTATAATAGTTTTTGAGAAAAACATAGGCAAAATGCCTAAGGTTAGGTTTGTTTTTCTGAAGGGAGGAACGAAATGATTAGCTTTTTGTTGTGTCTGGCGATTCTGATCGCCGCCTACTTTACCTATGGTAAACTGGTAGATCAGACCCTCGGACCGGATGACCGGGAGACGCCGGCGGTTGAGATCAATGACGGCGTCGACTATGTGGTGATGCCGCAGTGGAAACTTTTCCTGATTCAGCTGCTCAACATCGCGGGCCTTGGTCCCATCTTCGGAGCCATGCAGGGAGCCCTCTGGGGACCGGTGGTCTTCCTCTGGGTCACCTTCGGTACCATGCTTGCCGGTGGTGTCCACGACTACTTCTCCGGAATGCTCTCCGAGAGAAATCGCGGCGCTTCCATCTCAGAGGTGACCGGAATCTATCTGGGCGGCGGTATGAAGAATGTCATGAGAGTCTTCTCCGTGGTTCTTCTGGTCATGGTCGGTACGGTATTTGCCGTGGGCCCCGCAGGCCTGATTGTTCAGCTGGTTAAGGAGAAGGGGGCAAGCGGAATTCTGGCGCAGACCACCTTCTGGCTGGCGATTGTTCTGGCCTACTATTTTATCGCGACCTTCATCTCCATTGATAAGATCATCGGCAAGATCTACCCGGTCTTCGGTATCTGCCTGATCATCATGGCCATCGGTGTCGCCATCGGCATTTTTACCGGCGGACATCAGATTCCTGAGATCTGGTCTCACTTCTATAACATGCATCCCAAGGCAACGCCGATCTGGTCCTTTATGTTCATCACGGTTGCCTGCGGCGCGATTTCCGGTTTCCATGCCACCCAGTCTCCTCTGATGGCCCGCTGCTTAAAGAGTGAACGTCAGGGTCATTTCGTATTCTACGGAGCCATGGTTGCCGAAGGTATTATCGCTTTGATATGGGCCGCTGCGGGATGCTCTCTCTACGAGGTTACCGGCGGTCTTAACACGGGACTTGCCGCTGTTCTTGCTCACGGTCAGTCCGCAGCCATTTATGATGTCTGCATCAAGACCATGGGGCCTGTCGGCGTCGTCCTGGCTATGCTCGGTGTTGTGGCCTGCCCCATCACCTCCGGCGATACCGCTTTCCGCTCCGCAAGGCTTACCCTTTCCGACTGGTTCGGTGTCAGCCAGGAGAAGTATAAGAACCGCCTGATGCTCTGCGTGCCTCTTCTGGGCGTGGGCGCTATCCTCGGTTTCGGCAATACCTTCGGTGTGATCAACTATACGGTCATCTGGCGTTACTTCAGCTGGACCAACCAGACTCTGGCTATGATTGTCCTCTGGGCAGCAGCTATGTATCTGGCCAAGGAGAAGAAGAACTTCTGGATCTGCGCGCTGCCGGCGACTTTCATGTCCGCCGTTTCCATCACCTACTTCGTGATGGCTCCGGAGTGTCTGGGACTGATCCCGGCACTGAAGCAGAATACCATGGTGGCTTATCCCGCAGGTATTATTGTTGCTGTGATCTTCTTCGCTATCTTCTTAAGAGCAGCGAGAAAAGAGCAGAGCAGGGCATAAGATTTGTTGATTTATGACAATGGAATGCTCGCAAAGCGTGTATTCCATGCTCATGACAATTGAATATTCGCGGAGCGTATTTTCAATCGTTTGACAGAGACCTTTGAGCAGGGTGCTTGGAGGTCTCTTTTTTCGATCAAATCGCTGCAGTATGTGCATTTGATGACTCAAAGTAATAGAATATTTATGGAATGCATATTCTGTTGTTACAGGAAGGAATATTATGGGACAGTGTTGTAATCCGAAAATACCGGAGGAAAAAGAAGAAGCTCTTCAGGGCGGCCCGAAGCATGTGCTCTTTGCTCCCCGAAGGGATGGAATGAAAGAATTGGCCAGGGATGTCCTGAAGGCAGACCTTAAGAAATGCCGCCGGATCGGGGTCTGTGGTCTGGGGGATCGGGCCATCTATCTTGCCACTTATTTCCGTGACAGAAGCCGCTATATCTGCTATGAGGATATTGCCAGAGTCTATAAGAGGGTGGCCATGTCCAAGGGGGGATTTAGCGGCAAGGGAATTTTTGGTTCTATGGCTTATCTGGTTGTCGTCCTTCGAGATGGGAGCGAGCGGGTCAGCCGCATGAAGTATGAGGATCAGGTAGATTCCTTTCTGGCGATTTTTTGCCAGGAACATCCCGACATTCCCATCTATACGGTTGAGGGGGAGAAGAAGATCAGAGAAGCGGAGGAAAAAGAGCGTGCCCGCTATCTGTCAGAACTCAGCCCCCAGGCAGAAGAGGCAGTGCGGCAGTTGCAGAGAGCGAAAGACTATCTCGAGAAGAAGCCGGAGCTGTCAGAGGGATTGACCCTGTCTGCCAGAAGAAAACGTATTGTTGAGGGGATCAATCCGTCTTATCGCGCTCTTGCGATTGTAATCGCCCTGTTGGGGCTGGCAGCTCTTCTTTTCGGGATCTATGCCTTCGTCAGGGGAATGGGGCTTGCCATGTACTTCCTGCTCTTCGGTTTTTCTGCGGTCTTTCTGGTGATGTCCAGCCAGATCCTGCCCTGGGGGAATATGACCAGAAGGGGGGCGGAAGAGGTCTGGGAGACGGCAAAACAGACCATGGCGGACTATCTGTCCGGCTATGACAGGGAATTCCCTCTGCCGGCCTCCTATGCGCATCCTATTACCTTGGAGCGGATGATTCGTGTTCTTCGTGAGGGAAGAGCTGTGACGGCTGAACAGGCCTACGAGCAGATGAAGGAAGATTTAAAGAAGCTCAATGCTGACGTCAAGGTGAGCCAGAAGGAGTATGAGGAGGTAGTGGCGATTAAGTCCATGTTTCTTCTGGAGAATTACAGTTAGGGAATTGCGGTTGAATTCTAGCCCCTGCTTCTTCAGCTTTCCAATGGAAAGAGACACAGGAAACAGGGGCTGGATTTTTCATATTTGAAGGATGATCTATCAACTCAAAAAGAGAGAGTGTTCCCAGGCTTTACCCCAAAAATGAGAGCTCTCCTAGGCTTGGATTGAGTCAAGATAGAATTGCTCCAGAGTGCGTGCGGAGCCCAGTTCCTGAGTGATTTCTGCCAGACTGCGATTACAGATGATGCGATGTTGATTCAAGATCAGAATCTGACATGGGATTCTCGCAATGTCTTCAATCATATGTGAGGATAGAAAGATTACCCTGGATTTGGATAATTCGGAAAGGACCATAAGAAAATTGGCTCTTTCTTTCGGATCCATCCATGCATTCGGTTCATCTAAGAGAAGCATATCGGGGTCATTGAGCATTGCTTGGATGATTCCGATTTTTTGCTGTGTACCAATAGAGAGTGACTTGATTTTTGCGCTTTGGTATTGGCGAATATGAAAGAAGTCAAGCCACTGTCGAATCCGGCGATTAAAAACAATAGGCCGAACAGCTTTCAAGGAAGCCATAAATTGCAGATATTGTTCTACGGTATACTCTGGGATTAGACCAAGATCCTGAGGAAGATAACCCAGGTGGAGGAGGTACGTTTGGCGGAGAGTATTAATATTATTTCCCTGGTAATAAATTTTACCTGAGACAGGCTTTAAAATACCGGCCAATAACTTTAAGAAGGTGGTCTTTCCAGCACCATTTGGGCCTAGAAGGGCATATAAACCCGGTTCCAGACTGAGATCAATATCCGTTAAAATTTGTTCCTTATGATATGAAAAGTTCAAGTGCTGAATACGTAATAACTTATCTTTCATGTTGACCTCCACGTAAAGGATGGACGAGTCTGTAAATCGACAGTGCCAGGAATATCAGGGAGAGAATCACCAGAGCGATCCAAATACTGATGCTGATTTTTTGATATATTTTGGAAATTGAAGTCAAAAGAAAGAGGGAAATTGAAGCAAATACACATATGCAAATCGTTGCAAAGCTTCCGATGCTGTTCTTTACTGAGAGCAGACAAAAGCAAGTGCATGCCACAACAGTCAATGGCAAGATGAAATGTACGATCAACGTATATATCGTTAATTTTGTAGTCAATCCTGTTGCCAAAAAAAACAAAGACAATAGCAGCAAATCGTAAATTCCAATGATCATCATTTTTGCGGCATAGACATGTTCCAGAGAATAGTAACAGGTGGAGATTAGCTCTGACGCGTTTGCGTTTCTCTCTCTCCACAGATCAGGAATCATAAAAATAATAAATAGACACGCAGTAATGCCAAGAGCACCTGAGAAGTAGAGCGTTTCGGGGCTGAATTTCAAAAACAAATAGACAGATACCATTAAAATAGTCTGTATGATAAGCCATCTCTTTTTGAGCAGATGTAGCTGAAAGAAGAGAAAGTCCTGATGAGAGAGCAAATGGGTTCGTTCGGACAAATAGAATTGTTCGATAGAAGCGATAACGGTTTGATTTATATGATCTTTATGAAGATTGTTCTGCATTTTTGAGAATCTCCTTTAGTCTGATTTTTGCCTTCCGCAATCGGTACTTTGTCAGCGGAAGTCCTATTCCTAATTGCTCGCTCATCTGTTGAAGGGTACATTCCCTGAAATAGAATAAATCAATTACACTTCTTAGTTCAGGCGGTAATTGGGAAAGAATATCATTGAAGTACATACGATCTAAAATCCGATCGTAACTGTCTTGGTGAACGTCAGGAAGTTGGTTGAGTATGGTTTCTTCTACCAGTGTAGCATTTACTCTCTTTAAATTGTCTTTTAAAAGATTCCCGGCGATTGTATAGAGATAGTTGAGCACTTTTCCTCTGTGTTCATAATTGGAGAGCGCTTGGAAGAAATGTAGAAAAGTCTCTTGTGTTAAATCTTCGGCATCCTGGCTGCAGGAACAGTGCTTGGTACAATATTTGAAAATGGGTGCATAGTACTTATTAATAAATTTAGTGAAAGCTTCTGTGTTCCCTCGCTTCATTAGTGAGACGAGTTGCAAGTCGGTCATGAGATCTCCTTTGAAAGATATATTGTGGATCAGCTGTGAGATCTTTTTATTAATGAAAACAACACTGTCTCATAAAACTATTGCTTATCCTATAACATATAAAAAATAAAGACAAGTAGTAAGAGACTGAGATTGAAATTCGAATTGGTTTGGTCACAAGCAGGCTATCTTTTTCGGGGCCTCGATCGTTAATACATATATAAGAAAGTTAAGAAAGCCGCACTGTATCGAATGAGGGAGAAAGGAGAAAAAATGAAAGTAGTCAATGAAGCCAATATAGGGACGATGAGAAGAGCGGGATGTGTCTGCAGCTCAGGAAGAGAATGGACGAGAGGAATTACCGGATGGTTTTTGTGTAATTGCCAGTGCGATAATGGCACAGCAAATTACAACGCCAATTACAAAAAAGCCCGTTATAAGTAAACAATAAACTCCTAAATTGATACAGTGCGGTTTTCTATCTATGAGGGAAAAGAGGATGCATAGAGAGATAAAAAAGATACTATCAAAAAAATATGTACGACTTATTGTAATTCTCTTATGTGGATTTGCCATCCTTTTGGGGTGGATTGGAGGTGTGACACAGGCGACTTACTATGAGGACAATAATATAGTTTCCCGTGGAAGGAAAGCAGCAATTAATACTATAGAGTTATATGGGTCAGTAGGAGAACTTTCTGACAAGAGAGTTTCAGAAATCTTGTTAGACTACCAAATGCTTGTTAAGAAAGAAGGGAAAGCAAAGGTACTGCAGGAAATGGGAGAAGTGAAGCTGGTGGTCTTGATGTATCTATCTATGGTTTATTTTCCGGAGGATTTCTTTAATCAGGAAGGCCTGGCAAATATAGAGGATACTAAACCTTTTTCTGAAGCCAGGGTGGAGGCAATTCTAAATAAATTTCGCAGAGAATATGGGAATAGTGAGGGCACAGAGGCTGCTATTCAGAAGTGTGCCGTGGCCACACAGAAGCCGGTGCAGTTTGCATGGAGGAGTCCCTGGGCTACGTATTTTCGGATTGTATCTGTGCTGGCAATATTAACAGCTTTGGCAGCTATCATTATTGGAACAGATACTTTTGCCTATGAAAAAACACAGAAAATGGATTTGCTTTTAACTGGATTAGATTGTAGGGGAACAGTTCACTTGTTGATACAGCAGATGATGGGGGTTGTGACATTCTTGACCGCCTTTTGGGGAGGAATTGTTCTGCTCTTTACAATTGCCTTTTGGCAGTTGGTTCCATTACCAGCATTGGGTTCGTCAATTCAGTTGATTTATCCACTTTCTATTTATAGTGGGACGGTTAAGAGCGGATGGGTCATATTTCTTTTTTTGAGTTGGTTTTGTATTTTGACAACAGGATTGATAGCAGTTGCGATTAATCATTGTATTCAAAATGGAATTGGGGCTCTTGGGATTACTTTTGCAGTGACAATATTACCTCTGGCAATGGAATTTGTGCGGGGAATTCCTCTGGGAGTTCGCTCTTTTGTTGAAATTCAGCCGTTAGCTATGCTTTGGGCGGAGAAACTGTTTTCTTCTTTTGTTTTATATCGAATTGGAAATCACTGCTGTAATAGTGTCGGAATGGGATTGATGTGGAACGTAGTCCTTTTGATGATCCTTTTTCTTGTACTCATGGGTCGGATTTTCAGGAGAACTTTGAAACGGGGGTATTAGAATGGAAAATAAGGAATATTTAGGGAAGATTTTTCGTACGGAAAAAGAAATATTTGATGATTGACAAGAATGGCCTGACCGATAAGATAGATGATCTTTGTAATGGGTCCAGGTCATTTACAGAAAATCTTTTGCGTAATTACTACCAATTCTTAGAGAAGGATCCTCATTATCTGGAAGATATGTTAAAGCAATACAGCTTTGGCTGAAGGGGGAAAAGGATGCAGCTGGTTTTAAAAAATATCAGAAAATCTTATGGGAGCCATCAGGTTTTAAATGGATTGAATTGTGTTTTAGAGTCTGGGATTCATGGGTTTTTAGGGGCAAACGGAGTGGGAAAATCTACTCTCTTCAATATACTTACTGGCTATATAACAAAGGATCAAGGAGATATAGAATATCCGGCATTTAAGAGAGATGAAGAAGTTCTTTTGTCAACGTTACCGCAAAGATTTCAAGGGTATCCAGATATGTCGATACAGGAGTTTATGGAATATCTGGGAAGATTAAAGGCAAAGAATGTTCCTGGTCGACTTCTTCAGGAGGACATCAAAGAAAAACTGGGAGTTTTTGGATTGGACAGTATTCGAGACAAGAAAATCAAGAAACTATCTGGAGGTCAATTGCGTAGATTGGGAATTGCCCAGGCATTTCAATTAAATCCCAAAATTGTCTTATTAGATGAACCTACAACTGGATTGGATCCTGCGGAGAGAGTGAGGTTCAAGAATTACCTGGCTGAGGCCGGAAAAAATGAAATTATACTCCTGTCAACTCATATTGTTTCAGATTTGGAGCGGATTTCGAAGGATATCTATATTCTGAAGGATTGTAATTTTATCACGAGTGGTTCGGAAGAAGAACTACTTGAACAATGCCAGGGGAAAGTATGGGAGATGAACTTTACAACAGAAGAGGATATAGAGCGAGTACTTTGTCAGAATCAAATTGCTATGTCGTATGAGAGGGGGGGACAGATTCGCGTTCGATTTATTGCTGACCAACAGGTGGACAAAAGAGCAATGCCTGTAAAGCCGGAGTTAAATGACGTATATATAAGCTACTTTAGAGATTAGGTACTTGTATGAAGGAAGAAATAAAGAAAAATCGAAGGTTGATGATTTATACATTTATATTAACTATTGTATGCACTGTGTCCTTCTGCGTTCTTTCGCTGCTCACATATATTGGCGTGATGTTTAAAGATGGGAGAAGTTTTGATGTAAAAGGGGTTGACGGGCTCTTTGAAAGAAGAGCATATGTGTCATCACGAGTATCTGGAGAGATAACAACAGAACGGTTGGATCA
>ERZ773197.1004-NODE-1004-length-20756-cov-3.766388_pt1 | contig 20756 bp, 18 predicted proteins | sample MGYA00580999_ERZ773197 | MGnify/ENA primary metagenome ERZ773197 (study PRJEB29015, sample SAMEA2738166) | human oral metagenome | biome: human oral; feature: human-associated habitat; material: saliva | place: China | collected 2185 ...
GTACCTACAAGACAGGAAGAAAAGCCATTGCAGAGGCAAAGAAGGCAGCAGAAGAAGAACGAAAAAGGGAATTGAAGGCAAATAATTACGCTAAAGCACCGAAAAAAGCTAAAGCAACAACGAGAAAAAGCAGCGGCAAGAGTAAACGCAGGAGATAAGAAAATAACCCAAGAGTCAGATTTGCATTGGGGAATCAAGTAAGGTTCTTGTTAAGATAATAAAAAAGAGATACTATGAAAAAAATTACTGTTAAGTCCTACGCCAAGATAAATCTTTCGATAGATGTCGGAAAAGCACAGCCAAATGGATTTCACGATGTGGATATGATTATGCAGCAGCTTGCCTTTCATGATGATGTTGAGATTTCTTTTGAAGCAAATGCTGATTCACCTAATCAAGATAACTCCGGAATTGAGTCAGATAGGGGGAAACCCTGGAAGAAATTTCAGATTAAACTCACCACGAATCGGGTTTATCTTCCGACAGATGAAAGGAATCTGGCATACAGAGCCGCTGAACTGATGATAAATCGTTTCGGTGAAAAGAAAAACGGTGGCAAAATTATAATCAGTATTTTTAAAAGGATTCCTGTCGGTGCAGGAATGGCAGGAGGCTCCGGGAACGGAGCGGCAGTTGTGCATGGAATAAATGCCCTTTGGAAGCTTAAGCTGTCACTTGCCCAAATATGTGATATATGCGAAGAACTTGGTTCAGATGTCCCATTTTGTGCGTTGGGTCAGGCAAAGATGAATAAGAAGCTCCCTGCGCCGGTCGGAAACGACAAAATGGTTGCAAGTTGTGTACGAGCAAGGGGTAGAGGCACGGAGATGAAGAAACTGCGTGGAATAAGTAAAGCTGTAGTCATTGCAAAACCTAATTTCAGCGTCTCCACTGCAGAGGTATATGCCAACATAGATGATGCAGTTGTTGATAGAAGACCGAATAATGACAGACTGGAAGCTATGCTCAATGAAAAATCCTCTGACATATATGAAGAGTTTATCAATGTGTTGGAAAATTATACGCTGAAGGCTTATCCTGCTGTCGGTGTATTGAAATCTAAAATGAAAAAATATAACCCCCGGGTGTGCCTGATGAGTGGCAGCGGACCAACGGTGTTTGCTGTCTTTGATGATATGAATGATGCCATGATGCTGTCAGATGCCTTGAGAAAAGAGGGATATGAGTCCTATTGGACCTACACTGCAAGATAGAAAGAAGAAAGAGGAGAAATGTTAAATTTTGAATTACAAAATCATAGACCTTTGAGAGAAATCGTTTATGAACAACTTAAAATTCAGATTTTGACCGGCAAAATTGCACCGGGAACCAGAATGATGGAGGTTGAACTGGCTGAAGACCTTGGAGTGAGCCGTACCCCTGTTCGTGAGGCTATCAGAAAGCTGGAGAAGGAAGCGTTGGTGGTAATTGAACCTAGGCGGGGAGCCTATGTTTCTGATGTTTCCGTAAAAGAAATGGTAGATACATTGGTGGTTCGTGAAGATTTGGAAGCGCTGGCAGCTTCTTTGACTGCCAAGAGAATTACCAAAGAAGAACTGGAGGGTTTGGAAAAAAAAGTTACCGACTATTCGGAAGCCATTGCCTCCGGAGATATGGAACAGATTATACGGGCAGATGAAAGTTTTCACCATAAGATTGTTGCCTTATCGGGAAACAAAGCTCTGATACAGCTTTTTTCATCGGTTCAGGAACTGTCTCTCCGTTTTAGATACCTGTATTACGAAGACTTTACAAGATACGAAAATATGCCTGTGGAGCACAAAGAAATTTTGGAAGCGATTAAAACAGGCGATGGCGATGCGGCCAGAATTGTTTCAGATAACCATGTAAAGAAGCTGAAAGAGTTCGTTGTAAACGAGGGAGAATCAGCCTTCAGATCCCGTAGCAATAATAGTGAGTAGGGGATAAGTTATAAATTTTATAAAAAGATAAAGAATTAGCACCGAAAATTTTCGGTGCTGATATTATTATAGAAAGAAGTACATTATGTCCCGGGATGCAGGGGCTTTTTTTATTTTGTGGAATTTGTGTTATAATGCACCCAAAATCATTTCTCCTATAATACTATAATGTGCTTAAAATCAGCGGATAGATAATTATTGACAGTATGAAATGATTATGGAATAAAAATAGAGAGATTTTCTGCCAATTAGAACCTTAGGGATGGTATATGATATATCTGATTTGAACTAAGATTGAAGCGTATAATAGGGACGAAGGGGATGCTATGAAAATTTTGATTGTAGAAGATGATGAAAATATAGTAAGAGTACTTAGCAGTAATTTAGAAAAATGGGGTTATGAGGTTCTTGCCGCAAATGATTTTGATAATATTATGGAAATCTTTCATAGCTTCAAACCCCAACTGGTACTTTTGGATATCGTGTTGCCGTTTTTTAACGGGTACTATTGGAGTGGTGAGATACGGAAGGTTTCTACAGTTCCCATTATTTTTATATCATCAAAATCAGAGGATATGGACATAATTATGGGTATGCAGTTTGGCGGAGATGATTATATAACTAAACCTTTGAATATGGAAATTCTGATTGCCAAGATACAGGCTGTTTTACGGCGAAGTTACAATTTTGTGAATGAAATTGAATACTTGAAATTCGGGGATGTACAGCTTTATCTTTCGGAAAACAGAGTGGAGTTCTGCGGAGCAAGTGCAGACCTTACCAAAACGGAACTTTTGATTTTGGACACTTTGTTCAGGAAGCAGGGAGGCGTTGCAAAGCGTGAAGAAATAATGGACAGATGCTGGCAGAGTGATAACTTTATTGATGATAATACTTTGGCGGTGAATATAGCCAGACTGAGGAAAAAACTTCAGAGCATAGGGCTTTCGGACTTCATCAAAACGAAGAAGGGAAGCGGATATTTTATTGAGAGGGATTTGTAACATGAAAAAAGCTGATAAATGGTACGGATATATTAAAGGGATTCTTCCCGCAGTTATCTGTGGAATTCTCTGTATATGTGTATTTGGGATTACCTTTTATATTTCAAAATGGCTGCGGAGTTTATTCTTTTCATTTTAGCGATATATATAATAGTGTATTTTATCATGTATCGAAAAAGAATGACTTTAAAAGAGGAATTATTTAAGATCAAAGCGGAGAACAATACTCTTCGGAGCGAAAATCTTTCGGAGCGTAAAGATTTGCAGGAATATTTCCTTACACGGGTTCACCAGATTAAAACCCCCATTACAGTATCCAGGCTCCTTCTGGATGAAATGGAGGATACGGATAACGTAGAGCATTTAAAGACGGAAATGATTTATATTGAAGGATATGTGAATATGGCGTTAAGCTATCTCAAATTGTTTAATCATGAAAGGGATATGGATATTACCTCTGTGGAGCTGGACAAAGTGATAAACCCTATATTGAAGAGATATTCAAGGATATTCATCAGAAATCATATTGGACTTATTTATGAAAATCGGGGTGACAGGGTTATAACCGATGCAAAATGGCTTTCAGCTTTGCTGGAACAGATAATATCAAATGCGGTGAAATATACGAAAAACGGAAATGTTGAAATCAGTTTTGACAGAGCGAAAAACAGACTGGTGATTTCAGACAGCGGAATCGGAATACGCAGTGAAGACATTCCTAAAATCTTTGATAAGGGATACTCCGGATTTAATGGAAGGCTAAACCAAAAGTCAAGCGGGATAGGTCTTTATATGGCAAAGAAAATTGCTCATAAACTTTCGATGACCATAGATGTGGAGTCCAAAGTGGGAAAAGGAAGCAGCTTTTTCATTTATTTTAATGAATTACACCGTAAAAACGGAGTTTAGAATGTGGGCTTTGTTGGAATTGGAACAGTTCTTTAATATATTTCCCTTAGGGCCATACAGCCTTTGAACTCATTTTTGTCGAATAAGGTGAGTTCCTTTCAATTTTGTAAGGTTGGATTTGATATTGTCATGTTAGATAAATGCAAGGGCTGTGAAAAATACGGTAAGATAGCCTCATATAAAGGAGGCATAAGGATATGAGAATATTAGATGTAGAAAATGTAAGAAAAGTGTATGGTGGAACAGGCGGAAGGGTTGCCGTGGAAGCACTGACAAATGTAAGCTTTTCCGTGGAAAAAGGAGAATTTATCGCTATTATGGGAGAGTCTGGAAGCGGAAAAACGACGCTCCTGAACATTATAGCAACTCTTGATAAGGTGACAGACGGAAAGGTTTTAATCGGAGGGAAAGAAATCGGCGAACTTAAAGACAGTCAGGTTGCAAGTTTCAGGAGAAATGAACTTGGCTTCGTTTTTCAGGACTTTAACCTGCTTGATTCCTTTACCAACAGAGATAACATTTATCTACCCCTGGTGTTGTCAGGAGTCGGATATAAGGAGATGGCGAGGCGTCTGGCGCCGATTTCAAGCAGTTTGGGAATTGAAGAAATAGTAGATAAATATCCATACGAGGTATCGGGGGGACAAAAACAGAGGATTGCCATTGCCAGAGCTTTGATAACAAATCCCGGATTGATTTTAGCCGATGAACCTACCGGTGCATTGGATTCAGGTGCTTCAGAAAATATAATGAACATTTTTTCGGAGATCAACAGGATGGGACAGACAGTTTTGATGGTAACACACTCTCTAAAAAGTGCATCCCATGCCGGCAGAGTGCTATTCATCAAGGACGGAATGGTTTATCACGAAATTTTTAAGGGGGCAGATGATTCTCAGACATTTATGGAAAGAATCAGCGCAGCTCAATCTATGTTAAATAGAAAGGAGCTGTAAAAATGGATGTAAAGATAGCGACAACCTTCGCATTTCGGAATCTGAAGGCAAATAAGATTTTATATATCCCGTTTATTATATCTTCCGGTATAATGATAGGATTGTTCAACATAATGATAAGCCTCTTGGGAAATAATTATGTAAGAACAAGGCATGAGATGCTTCCAAATTTGATTATATTCGGAGTGATTATAGTAGGATTGTTTTCTGCCATATTTGTAATCTATGCGGCAAGGTTTTTGTCAAAACAAAGAAGTAGAGAATATGCGTTATATACGATTTTAGGGTTAGAGAAAAAGCATATTAGAAGGATAATTTGCATAGAATACCTGATAAACATGGCGGTTATTTCGGTATTCAGTGTGGTACTTGGACATGTACTAGGAAAATTCCTTTTCATAATGCTGAACAGAGCAATGCACGACATGAATGTGGGTTTGATGAATTATCCTTTCTCACTCAATGCTTTAATATTTACGGCTGTATATATTTTAGGGATTTTCACACTCTTATTTATTGACAGTGTGTGGAGTTTAAGGAAGATTTCTGCCATTGAGCTTATGTCACAGAGCAGGTCTAAGGAGAAAGAACCAAAATTAAAATTTATTCCGTTGCTATTCGGTATTGCATCACTGGGAGCAGGTTATATACTTGCACTCAATGTTAAAGGAGCGGTAGAAAGTCTAATATATTTTTTTCTTGCTGCAGTGTTGGTTGCTATAGGAACCTATCTGCTATTCATATCTCTTTCCATCGCAGTTCTCAAGATGATGAAGAGGAATAAAAAATATTACTATAAGAAAAAGAATTTCTTGTCGGTGTCGGGGATGATGTACAGGATGAAAAGTAATGCATTGGGTCTTGCCAGTATCGCAGTGCTTTGCACAGGTGTAATCATTACGATTTCAGCAACACTGGCTATCAACAGTTCAATGCAAACCGTTGTTTCAAAGACAATGAGGAACGATTATACCATAAGTAACAATAAAAATTTTTCTGTGGATACTCCACAGAAGGATATTATTGAGAGCAAGAAAAAAATGAAAATATTCGTGGAAAACTCCATAATATCCAATGAAAAAATTGAAAACTTTTTTGTAAGAGAAGAGTTTTTTGTGCATGTAAAAAAAGATGGTGAGATTATCAGGTCCTCTTTGGATAAAAAGAGTGGAGAATACATGTATCTCCAGGTATATGCTCTTGATGCCTATAATAAGCAGGAAGGAACTGATTATACTTTAAGAAAAGACCAAGTGCTTGTTACTTCCAATCGAAAAAAACTACTGAAAGTCAACTCATTAACATTGGGTGGCAGCAAAAAACATATAATTAAGGTTAAAGATAATATCAGCGGGAACTTTACGGTAGAGTCTTACTCCGTGGTGGTGCGGGGTCATAAGGAACTCATTGATTTGGCAAGGTACTATAAGCTCGAAGATGTGGAAAAGGGAAAAATTACAACTCCGGAAATATCCTTGAACGGCGAGTGGAATGTGGGAAATGATTCAAAAGCCTATCTGAATAAATTGAAGAAAGAATCCGAAAAGAAAGGCTACAGGTTAAATGCCAAACAAGAAGTTAGAGCTATGATATATGACTTTAACGGTGGATTCTTATTTTTAGGGATGATAATAGGATGTGTATTTTTAATCGGAACCGTTTTGATAACTTATTATAAACAGATCTCCGAAGGATATGAAGATAGACGGAACTATCAGATAATGAAAAAAGTCGGTCTTCCGGACACTCTGATTAAAAAGACTTCTGCATCGCAAATCATTTGGATGTTCTTTATCCCTCTGATCGTTGCACTGTTACATTCAACGGTTGCCTCGAAAATTGTGTATCAACTGCTTGGACTTTTCGGTTTGGATTCGTATATTAAATACCTGAGTCATATGGCCATGATAACAGGAGGCTTTGCGATAATATACTTTATAATTTTTAAACTGACCTCAAATATATATTACAGGATTGTCAGGTAATATTGAGACAAAAGTAAAAATACCACAGTGAAAAGTCAAAATCTATGTTCAATACGAAAAGCGACCCTCATTTATCAGATATTTTCGTCTGCTTTGGGGGTCGCTTTGTTTTTCTTTCTCGTCCGATAAAAGACCTTTGCCTTATGTAGTAGAGGCAGAGCCCGTTATCATATTTTATTAAATTTACTGCTGACCTGAAATCAAAGTGACAGAGGTGTTTATTTTTTGCTTGTTTCTAACTATTTCAATTTTTACTTTGTCTCCTGCTTTATGTTTTGCAAGGGCTTCCCGCAACTGGTTGGCTCCCGTAATTTCTTTCCCGTCGAAGGAAGCAATTCTGTCACCGGCTTTTAATCCTGCATCTTTTGCATAAGAACTTGCAACGGAGGCGATGAAAACACCGCCTTTATCGTATCCTTCTCTACGCGCTTCGCTTTCGGATAATTCATGAATAGTCACACCTATCAAGGCGTTATTTTTGTTGCCGGAGTCTGATTTGGATTTTATATTACCGCTTTTGATCAAAGTCTTTGCAATCTTTGCAGCATGGTTAATCGGTATTGCGAATCCCAGCCCTTCTACATTAGAACCTGCTGATTTTGCCACAACAATCCCTATCAGATTGCCGGAGCCGTTAAATAATGCTCCGCCGGAATTTCCGGGATTGATGGAAGCGTCTGTTTGCAGTAGATTCAGTTTTTTATTGCCTATCGTTAGTTTACGATTCAAAGCACTGATGATTCCCGTCGATGCGGTGTTGCTTAGTTCACCCAAAGGATTTCCGATTGCCACAACATGGTCCCCTACTGCAAGCTTGGAACTGTTGCCATAGGTGGCTGTATTCAATCCCACAGCGTTAATTTTTAAAACGGCAAGGTCATCATCAGGACTTGCACCTACAAGCTTTGCATCATAGCTTTTATTGTTACTCAAGGTAACCCTTATTTTGCTCGCACCCTGTATTACATGATTACATGTGAGGATATAGCCGTTTTTTTGAATTATTACACCGCTGCCTGCACCTTTTTTTACATAGTTTTGTGCCCAGCTGTCAGTGGAAACGGATTCTGTAACGATGGAAACTACGCTTGAATTAGTCTTTTTTACTATGCTGTCGGATGATAACTGCTTCGTATCTTTAGAAAGGGTGTAGTTGGTAGCTTGATGACTTCCGTTTGAGAAGTAGTTTTCATAAAGAACCATGCCTCCTACAGTTAGAGCAGAGGTCAGAAGCATGGCAATTATGAGAACGAGTATAAAAGCTTTTTTTGATATTCCGCTGCTGCCGTTTTTATAATCAGTATAGCTTCTACCTCTTGGACCGTAGTCGTTGTAGGTTCCGTAGTCAAAATTCGGACCGAAGAAATCGGATGTATCCTCTGTAGTGTTATTCGCAATGTCATCCACAGTGTTATTGTCAAAGTTTAGATTGTACGGTGTTTCATCAGCCGTAGAATTGTACTGCTGAGTGCCATTGGGTATAGAATCATATTCCTGCATGGCATCAGTCGCAGAATTGTGTTGCTGCGTGCTATCGTGTATAGAATTGTATTCCTGTATGCCATCAGTCGCGGCATTATACTCCTGCCTGTTATCGGGGCTTGAATTCTGCCGGGGGTCTTCATTTACTAAAACGAAGCCATGGGAGTATTCTGTCTCTTGTTCGGAGTCTTTGTTCATTGACTGCCATGGGTACTCAGGTGGCAAGTTCTTGTTGTCCATAATTTATCTCCTTATACAATTTTTTCATAGTTTTTCTATGTTAAAAGTCTTTCATAAAACCTATAATAATATTAGCAGTACCATATTACTACCCATTTTTGAAATATTTATATAGATTTTATGTTATTTATGTTACATAGAGGCAAATAACTTTAAGTATTTAAGTAAAGAGTAACCGTTGAATTTTGTAAGCAATGCAAATATAGTTAACAGTTAATGAAAATGAGAAAGTCGATGGTGATTGCTCAATCAGTTTTCTCAGAGCTTGTCGGTCTATATTGAAGATAACAAAGTTAAAGTCTATATAGTGCCGATGGCAGATAAAGCTTTTGATTGTCGTCGGTGCGTAGGATGAAATTATCATAGAATAATAATAAAATAGAGTCTGCACAGTTTAAAATTACTGAAACTTATGGTAGAATGTTAATTCGAAAGTAACGGAGGATTATGGAGAAGAAATTAAACAAAAAAATTGATAGAATAGGTGTTTTCTTCGGCGGAAAATCCAGTGAGCATGAGATTTCCCTTCTTTCAGCAGAGACAGTGATAAATGCTATTGACGGAGAAAAGCATAAGGTAATTCCCATAGGCATAACCAGGGAAGGGCAGTGGAAGGTCATTGATGGAGATTTTGGAGATATTGCAAATGGGCGATGGGAAAAGAAAAGCAGACCTATTTCCGTTAACGAAGCCTGTGAAGGGATTGATTTTGCTTTTCCTATTCTTCACGGACCTTTTGGGGAAGATGGTAGGATTCAGGGGCTTTTTGAAGCTATGAACATTCCATATGCAGGAAGCGGTGTCATGAGTTCAGCTCTTTGTATGGATAAGGCTTTTGCAAAGGAAATTTTTAAGCAGAATGGAATTCCTACGGTGGATTCTCTGTTGGTTACTAAAAGACTCATTTTTGAGGATATAGAGCTTGTTATCAGAAGATGTCAGGACAGATTTCGATATCCTGTCTTTGTAAAACCTGCAAATTTAGGCTCCAGCCTGGGAATATCAAAGGCAGGAGACAAATTTCAGCTCAAGGCGGCACTGCGGCTTGCGGCTCAGTATGACAGAAGAGTGCTGGTAGAACAGGGAGTTGATGCAAGAGAAATTGAGTGTGCGATTATAGGAAATGATCAGCCTGTTACTTCGGGGCTTGGAGAGATTTCGGCAGCCCATGATTTTTACGATTATGAGGCGAAGTATACAGATGAATCGGGTACAGAGATATGTATTCCCGCTAATATTGATACAGCCACTACAGAGAGAATAAGAGCTTACGCAGAGAGGGCGTATATAGCCCTTGACTGTGCAGGATTTGCAAGGGCGGACTTTTTGATTGATAAAGAAAGTAATGAGATTTTTCTAAGTGAGTTCAATACCATTCCGGGATGTACCAAGTACAGTATGTTTCCTATGCTTTGGAAGGAGCAGGGAATCAGTTTTACCGAAATTATTGAAAGAATTGTGAGGTTTGGCTATGAAAGACATCATGTTGAAAATAATTGGTAAGCAATTTTCCGGAGACGAAGCGGAAGAACAGATGGAATTTGTCACGGAGGGAAAGCTTTATGAAAAAAACGGAGCAACTTATCTGATATATGAGGAAAGCGAATTTTCGGGCTTTCCGGGATGTAAGACAAGTTTGAAGCTAAAAGGAGATACCATAAGGCTTAAGAGAATCGGTGATGGAACAGAGTATGGAATGGAAATTGAGTTTAAAGAAGGACAGAGGTTTTCAAGCAAGTATGATACTCCTTACGGACCGATAGGTATGGAGGTACTTACCGACAGTGTTACAAATGATTTGTCGCCTGAAGGTTACGGCAAAATCGGAGTTAAATATCAGGTGAGCTTGGGTGGAATGGCAGAAGGAAGAAATGAATTGAATATAGAGGTTATAGGAGATCGGAGTGTATTATCGGACACCGAGAGGACTTAAAACCTTAAATTTTCAATAAATTAGTACTCAATTATGATGGGGAGGTTAACATGAACGACGAAAAAAAGCGTAAGATTGCAAGGATAATAGTAGTTGTTGTTGCGGCTACTATGGTCGGCACAAGCATAATGTGGGCTTTGCAGGCAATGGCATAGGAGTAGATAGTTATGGAAATCGGCTTTAGTGCGGAAAAATATATAGAAGAGCAGTCAAAATACATCAAAGAAAGGATTAACAGGGGTAATAGCGAAAGACTTTATCTGGAATTCGGCGGTAAGTTGGTTCAGGATAAACATGCAGCAAGGGTTCTTCCCGGCTTTGATGAAAATGCGAAGGTAAAATTGCTTCAGAGACTTAAAGACGAGGCTGAAATAATAATTTGCATATATTCAGGGGATATTACTACTAATAAAACAAGACACGATTTCGGCATTACCTACGATCTTGAGGTTTTGCGGCTAATTGATATATTTCGTACTTATCACCTTAAGATTAACAGCGTAGTGGTTACAAGATATGAGGATGCTCCGGCAGTCAATATGTTTATCAACAATCTGCAGCGAAGAGGAATCAAAACTTATAAACACTATTTTACAAAGGGATATCCGACAGATGTGGAAACTATCGTAAGTGACGAGGGATACGGTGCAAATCCTTATATTGAAGTTACTAAGCCGTTAATAGTCGTTACAGGTCCGGGGGGCGGAAGCGGTAAACTCGCAACCTGTCTCTCCCAGCTTTATCATGATTATAAGAGAGGGTTGAAGGCACGCTATGCAAAGTTTGAAACTTTCCCGATTTGGAGTCTTCCCCTTAAACATCCGGTTAATATTGCATACGAAGCGGCTACGGCAGACCTTAAAGATGTTAACCAGATTGACTCATATCACCTTGAAGCCTACGGTGAAACTGCCGTAAATTATAATAGAGATATGGAAGCATTTCCTGTGGTTAAGAGGATTATTGAAAAAATCACAGGGGAGGCGGAATACAAATCGCCTACTGATATGGGGGTAAACCGTGCAGGCTTTGGAATAACCGATGATAAGGTCTGCAGAGAAGCTGCGAATCAAGAAATTATAAGAAGATACCTTATTGCAGAGTGCGATTACAAGAAAGGAAAAATTACGGAAAGTTCTCTTGAAAGGGCAAAACTTCTCATGAAAGAGGTGGGACTGGAAGTGGAAGACAGACCTGTGGTTCTGCCTGCCAGAGAGTGCGCAGAAGAAAAGCGCAGGAGAGAAAAGTGCAGTGAAAATATAGTTGCCATGGCAATTGAGCTTCCGAATGGCGAGATAATAACAGGAAAGAGTTCACGACTGATGGTTGCGGCGGCAGCGATGATTTTAAATGCAATAAAGCATCTTGCAAATCAGCCTGATGAAATGCTACTGGTTGAAGAAGAGATTTTAGAGACAACTCAGAGATTGAAAACCGACATTTTGAAATCAGACAGATCGATTTTGAACTGTGAGGAAATCTTAATTGCACTTGCCGTATCAAAGAGCGGAGATAAGGCTGCAGAGCTTGCAGCGAGCAAACTCAAGCTTCTGAGAGGCTGTAGGGCACACTGCACCGCTATTTTAAGCGATCAGGATGAGCAGACTTTAAGGTCACTTGGAATTGATGTTACCTGTGACCCGGAATATGTTACAACAAATCTATATACGAATTAGGAGAAAATGAAAAGTAAAGCAGAGCAAAGCCTTAGAGCAATATCAAAGATAAAGTATCGTTTAATCTTGCAGGGTGCGGTTATCGGTGCCCTGGCAGGGTTGCTTGTGTCGATGTTCCGTTCAATCCTGGCTAAAGCCGAAGGCTTTAGAACCCTGGCGGTTCAGGGCACCATGACGAACGGTAAGACTATGATATTTGTTCTACTTGGGCTATCGGTCTGCTTTTTTATTACACGGATTTGCCTTAAACTTGAGCCTTTATGTGCAGGTTCGGGAATTCCCCAGGTTGTGGGAGAACTTAAGGGAAAAATTTTTCAAAACTGGTGGAGGATTATAGTTACAAAATTTGTAGGTGCAACATTTGCAATCTGTGGAGGACTTTCCCTTGGACGAGAAGGTCCGAGTATTCAGCTCGGAGCCATGGTGGGCAAGGGTTTTGCCCAGGTTACGGGAAGGCTTGCCACAGAAGAAAAACTCCTTATGACTTGCGGAGCTGCAGCAGGATTATCTTCTGCCTTCAGTGCACCCCTGGCAGGGGTAGTATTTGCTCTTGAGGAGCTTCACAATAATTTTTCTACGGACATACTGCTTGGATCAATGGCAGCATCGATGTCTGCAAATTTTGTGGCATACTACATATTTGGGCTTGATCCGGTGTTTTCTTTGAGCTTGCATGACTCGTTGCCTCTATATCATTATGGAAGTCTGTTGCTGCTGGGCATATTTCTTGGGCTGTTCGGAGTTATATATGTGAAAGCCGTTGATTTTTCACAGAATGTATACGGCAAAATTTCAAACAAGACGATTAGACTTGCTATACCTTTCCTTTTAGTTATAGTTTTTGCAGCTTATTACCCATCGGTTTTAGGTGGAGGATATGAACTGGTTTCAGAGGTGGCAAAGGGGAATTTTCTTCTGGGTGCACTGGGGCTTTTATTGCTTTTGAAATTCGGATTTTCTATACTCAGCTTCTCAGCAGGGGCACCGGGAGGCATTTTTATGCCCCTTTTAGTAATCGGTGGAATTGCAGGAGGATTTTTCTTTTCTGTGTTCCGTGGACTCATGGGAATAGAAGAAGCTTTTATAGTTAATTTTGTAGTATACGGAATGGTTGGCTATTTTGCCGCTATTGTTCGTTCGCCGGTAACAGGTGTAATCTTAATAACTGAAATGGTTGGGGATTTTAGAAATTTTTTATCACTGAGTATCGTCGCTTTTACAGCCTATATAATTGCTGATTTAATGAGGAGTCTTCCGATATATGATTTGCTTCTCAGCAAAATTTTATCAAAGGATGAGTCGTATGGCATGGACGAAGAACTCCGTACCAACAAAGTTTTGTTATGCAGCGATGTATACATATCAAGCTTCATGGACGGAGAAAAAATTGAAAACATGGGTCTTCCGGCAGGAACCCTGGTAGTTGCGGTTAACCGTGGCAAGGGGGAAATAGTTCCCAGGGGCAAAACTGTCCTCAAGGGAGGAGATAAACTTACAGTTTTGTGTAATCAGGGTGATATGGCAGAGGTTGACAGTATTTTAAAAGAGATTTGCAGAAGTGAAGGGAAAGTTCGCTAAAAGACTAATCAGCTCTTTAAATAAAAAGAATTTAAAAGATTTTATGAGAGCATTTAATTCTTTGGAAGAAATAAGGTGACAGATTATGAATATCAGATTGGACAGTTCATTTTCAGAGGAAAAGGAAATTGCAGCCGGATATGGAGATTTAAGCGGTGAAGCACTTGATTATCTCTGGACTTCAAGTTGGGTAACGGACGGGATAACGCCCGGTTCTGAAAAAATAGATAAAGACTTAGCCCGGTCTATTGATGCATTGAGATTCTCATGTGAGAAAATATTTGTCGTAGCCGGTGGCTGTATATTATCCGGAATTAAAGGAATTTTAAGAAGCTGCGATAGTACAGATAATATTATTTTATTGGGAGATACCCTATCACCAAGTGTGTACGGAGAAATTTTAAATTCCGTTGAGAATCGGAGAATCGGACTTATCGGAATTTCCTGTAAGGAGGAACCGGTTGAGCAGATTGCAGGGTTTTCCATAGTAAGGGAAATAATCAAAAAACGCTGTGGAACTGAAGAATTTGCGAAAAAAATCGTTATTATAACCGGCAAAAATGCCGATTTCTTTCCGAAAACAGCATCTGAGGGGGCTGCACAGTTAAGACTTCTTCCTGCGGATATAGAGGAAGAAAATGCCTTGAATACAGAAGCTGTGATTTTTCCCGTGGCTGTTTCCGGGGCGAATACGGAGAATTTTCTAAGAGGTTTTAAGGCAGTTCTCACCAATACTATGTGGGATCTGGACGGCGACAGATACAGCATCATTCTAGCCGACATTACAAGAACCCATGGGCGAGCTGAAGATATAATCTTTTGGCAAAATGAATTTTCAGAAACAGCAGATTGGATTTGCGGTTTACATAGGAAACTTGGCATTGATGCAAGAGCGGTATATGCTCCGGGTCAGCTGGATAATATTAGAAAAAGTGCTTTTCAGACACATATTTTCTGCAATGAAGAGAATGTAGATGTTATGACACCTGTATTCCCCGGTGCAAGCATGGAAGGCACCCTGAGGCAGTTGGTTAGAGAAAAGCAAGAATCCTTTTATCGCGATTCTGCTAATAAAAATAAAAGATTTAAAATTTCTATAAACCGGTTTGATGAAGAAAATATTGGTGAAATAATGGCATTTTTTCAAATTTCAAATGGGATTAGCCGTTACATTTCAGAAAATTTATAAATTGATTTTGAAATTATTAAAACTGTTGAATCTTTGCGGTCTATTGATAGTAGGGAATAATTAGTTCGGATGTTCCAATGGATATTTATATAAAATAGAGTATTGTTTTTTATAAATGGTCTTTACTTTAGCATATATTGTGTTATAATCTGTGTATAAGAAAAAGTTAATTTTTTAACAACTTATTTTATTAAAACAAAGCATTTGCATAAATCGCAATAGGAGGTTTCAAAATGAAGAAGATTGGCGTACTAGGAACCGGCACAATGGGTGCAGGAATCGTGCAAGTATTGGCTCAGAACGGCTACGAAGTGGTTATGAGAGCCAGACATCAGGCTTCCATCGATAAGGGAATTGCTAAAGTAGAAAAAGCTCTGACAAAGATGGTTACCAAGGAAAAAATCACTGAAGAGGATAAGGCAGCGATTCTTGCAAGAATTAGCGGTTCAACAGAACTCAGCATTATCAAGGACGTGGACATGATTATTGAAGCTTCAACAGAAGATAAGGAAGCAAAGAAGGCTCTTCTTAAGGAAGTTGATGAGCTGACAGGACCTGACTGCATCATTGCATCAAATACTTCTTCACTGTCAATTACCGATATTGCAATGGCTACATCAAAGCCTGACAAGGTTATCGGAATGCACTTCTTTAACCCTGTCCCTGCAATGAAACTGGTTGAAGTTATCAACGGTTTATTGACTTCAGAAGAAACTAACAAGATTGTCACAGATCTTGCTGTTGAACTGGGTAAGACTCCTGTTCAGGTTAAAGAAGCTCCGGGGTTTGTAGTAAATAGAGTTTTGATTCCTATGATCAATGAAGCAATCGGAATTTACAATGAAGGAATTGCGTCAGCTGCAGATATTGATACAGCAATGAAGCTTGGCTGCAATCATCCTATGGGACCTTTGGCATTGGGTGATTTGATTGGGCTTGATGTTTGCCTGGCAATCATGGAAGTGTTGTACACAGAATTTGGTGATCCTAAGTATCGTCCAAACATCTTGCTTCGCCAGATGGTAGCTGCAGGAAAACTTGGAATGAAGAGCGGCGCAGGATTCTTCGATTACAGCAGATAGAGAAAGAGCCAATAAGACTAAAAACGCCGGGGAGAATATAGATTGTGTTACCTAGCGTTCTGATAATAATTTGAATTAAGTCAATTTAGAGCACCGGGCAGAGTCACATAATGTGTAGACTGCACCGGTGCTTTTTGACACAAACAACTTGACACTGCTGATATAAACTATTAAAGTATTTTGTAAGTATTATTTTCCGGTAAGCCTTGAAAACTTTTAACCGATTGAAAACATCAGTTTTTAGGGTTTGTCCGGCATGCATTAACTATTATTAAAAGCCTGGAGATAAAGGTTTGACCCAAGCTGGAGAAAGGTGGCGATTATTATGAATATGGTTTGTTTAGATATGGAAGGTGTACTTGTACCGGAAATCTGGGTGGCGTTTGCAGAAGTAACAGGTATTCCCGAACTTAAGAGAACTACTAGAGATGAACCTGATTACAATAAACTGATGGAATACAGATTGAATATTTTGCGAGAGAATGGCTTAGGACTGAAAGAAATTCAAGAAACCATTGCAAAGATTGATCCGATGCCGGGTGCAAAGGAGTTTCTGGACGCATTGCGCAGGGAAACACAGGTTATTATACTGAGTGATACATTTGAACAGTTTGCAAAACCCCTTATGGAAAAACTGGGTTGGCCGACTATTATGTGCAATACTTTGGAGGTTGCGGAAGACGGTAAGATTACCGACTTCAAAATGAGGGTCGAGAAGTCCAAATACAGTACGGTTAAGGCACTTCAATCCATAGGATATGAAACCATTGCAAGTGGAGACAGTCACAATGACCTGGGGATGATTGAAGCAAGTAAGGCAGGATTTCTGTTTAAAAGTACAGACGAAATTAAAAAGGAGCATCCTGAGTTGCCTGCTTATGAAGAATATGATGAGCTTTTAGAAGCTATTAAAGAGGCACTCTGATGAGAAATTCAGAAAAACCGGAAAAAGTTATCATGAAACCGGGAACCATGCTCAATCCGCTTCCGGTTGTTCTGGTGTCCTGCAGCGATGGGGAAAGGAATAATCTTATAACTATTGCATGGACAGGTATTATCAACAGTGATCCGCCTATGACCTATGTGTCCGTAAAAAAATCTCGGTATTCTCACAGTATGATTACAAAGTCAAAGGATTTTGTTATAAACTTAGTCACAGAAGATATTGTCAGAGAAACCGACTTTTGTGGTGTAAAATCCGGAAAAGATGTGGACAAGTTCCGGGTGTGCGGTTTTACCGGAATTGCTGCAGATAAGGTGAGGGCACCTTTGGTGAAAGAGTCACCGGTCAATATAGAATGTATAGTAAGGGAAGTTAAAGAACTGGGCAGTCATGATATGTTTATTGCAGAGATTGTATCGGTTCACGGTGATAAAGTTTTGTTTGATGACAGAAACCGATTTTGTTTGGATGAAGCAGGTCTTGTGAGTTACAGCCACGGCGAATATTTTGCCCTGAAGAGAAAGCCTCTGGGAACTTTCGGGTATTCGGTGATGAAGCCCGGAACAAAGAAACGCAGAGAACGAGAGGCACGCAAATTCATAAAAAGAAAGTAAAGGGTAAAGAAAGGAGTTTGATTATGGATTCCAGATTAAAAGAGCTTATAGATGCAAGCAACAGTATTGTGTTTTTTGGTGGCGCCGGAGTTTCCACGGAAAGCGGGATTCCCGACTTCCGTTCGGAAAAGGGACTTTATCATGCACAGAAGGTATATGGGTATTCTCCGGAAACGATGCTTTCTAGGGGTTTTTATGATAAACACTGCGAAACTTTTTATATGTACTATAAAGAAAATCTGATTCATGAGAAGGCTGAACCGAATGATGCCCATTTTGCCCTTGCAAAGCTGGAAAGAGAAGGTAAACTCAAGGCCGTAATAACCCAGAACATAGATGGACTTCATCAGAAAGCCGGAAGCAAGAATGTGTATGAACTTCATGGCAGCGTGCTGAGGAACTTTTGTCAAAATTGTGGTAAAGGCTATGGACTGGAATACATTATGAATGATGATAATTGTGTTAGAGGAATACCGAAATGCAGTTGCGGCGGTACTATTAAGCCGGATGTGGTTTTATATGGAGAAGCTCTCAATAATGAGGTAATAGGCGGTGCGGTTGATGCTATTTCTAAAGCGGATTTAATGATCATAGGAGGAACATCTTTGATTGTTTACCCTGCCGCAGGGCTGATAAATTACTTTAACGGGAAAAATCTTGTTTTAATAAATAAGGATGAAACGCCTTATGATAGCAGAGCGAATCTGGTAATTCATGACTCTATAGGAAAGGTAATGAAACTTTAATGAACATACTGGTTGTAAATGATGATGGGATAAATGCAAAGGGATTAAGTGAACTGGTAAAAGCTTTGTCTGAAAAAGGAAGTGTTTATGTGTGTGCACCGGACTCTGAGAGAAGCGGCTCAAGCAGATCTATAACTTTGGGAGAAACCATCAAAATAGAGCATTGTCATTTTGACGGAGCAAAGGAAGGCATTGTGACCACCGGAACTCCGGTAGATTGTACGAAAGCGGGTCTTGAATTTTTTGCACATAAAGGTATCAAATTTGATATGGTTTTTGGCGGTGTAAATTTAGGGGGAAATTTAGGCAGAGATATTCATTATTCCAGCACCGTTGGGGTTGTTATAGAGGCAGCTCTTGAGGGTTATCCTGCCGTTGCCGTTTCTGTAGACAGCCATAGTCCCGGCTACTACGATACGGCTTGCCTTTGGGCAAAGAAAATGGTGGATTATATAGCAGAATTCGGTTTGCCCGAGGGAAAATATCTTAACATCAATGTTCCCGACTTGCCGTCAGAGGAGATTAGAGGAAGTCGAATAACCAGAATAGGAGGAAGGCATTATGATGACAGCTTCTATTTGCAGGAAAATGGTGAGTATCTTTTGGATGGAGATACGGTGATAGATGATGATGACGGTGATGATACCGACACAGTAAGCATAGCAAATCATTATGTGTCCATAACTCCGGTGACCTGTGATGAAACGGCTTACGATATTATGGGAAACCTTGGAGCTCTCGTCGAGTGAAAAATTTGTCTCGGAAAACTGAGTTTTTCAGGAAATGGGACTGTAAACTTTCAGCTAATAAAAGAGGGGAACAAAGCGAAGACTTTTGCGTAATAAAGTAAGGCTATTATCTTGATTTTTTAATATTCATGTAGTAAAATATTCATGAATAATGTTTCAAAAGTATTGGCAATAATTTGCTTATTATACGCTTTAATTTATAGGAGGTATGCAAAATGAAAGATGTAGTAATCGTTGGTGCTGCTAGAACAGCTATTGGATCCTATGGTGGTTCACTTAAAGGTGTTTCTGCTAGAGAACTTGGAAAAATTGTAATCAAAGAGGCTATCAAAAGGGCAGGAATTCAGCCTGAGCAGGTAGAAGAAGTTATCATGGGTGATGTTCTTCAGGGCGGTCTGGGTCAGAATGTGGCAAGACAGATGACTTTGGATGCCGGTATTCCTAAGGAAATTCCTGCGATGACAATCAATAAGGTTTGCGGCTCCGGTCTGAGAGCTGTTGAGCTTGCTGCTCAGATCATCAAAGCCGGCGATGCTGACATCATCGTTGCCGGTGGAGCTGAAAATATGTCAGCAACTGCATACGCAATGCCTGCAGCCAGATGGGGACAGAGAATGGGTAACACTAACATGGTTGATATGATGGTTAACGATGGCTTGTGGGACGCATTTAACGGATACCACATGGGTATCACTGCAGAAAATGTTGCAGAAAAATGGGGACTGACAAGGGAAGAACTCGATGAATTTGCTCTGGCTTCACAGCAGAAGGCGGAAGCAGCCATCAAAGCAGGCAGATTCAAGGATGAAATCGTTCCTGTAGAAATCCCGCAGAGAAAAGGAGATCCAATCGTATTTGATACAGACGAATATGTTAAGATGGGTGCGACAATTGAAAAGATGGCTAAGTTAAAGCCTGCATTCAAGAAAGACGGTGTTGTTACAGCTGCTAATGCATCAGGTATCAATGATTCCGGTGCCGCTGTAGTAGTTATGTCTGCAGACAAGGCTGAAGAACTGGATCTGAAACCTTTGGTTAAGATTGTAAGCTACGCATCAGCAGGTGTTGATCCTTCAATCATGGGTGTTGGTCCTGTTCCTGCTTCACAGAAAGCTCTGGAAAAGGCCGACATGACAATTGCTGACATGGATCTTTATGAAGCAAATGAAGCGTTCGCAGCTCAGTCCCTTGCAGTGGGTAAGGAACTTGGATTTGACACAGAAAAGCTGAATGTAAACGGTGGCGCTATCGCTCTCGGTCACCCAATCGGAGCATCAGGCTGCAGAATCCTTATAACCTTGATTTACGAGATGATGAAGAGAGAAGATGTGAAGAAAGGTCTTGCTACACTTTGCATCGGCGGTGGAATGGGAACGGCTCTTATCGTAGAAAAGTGCTAATCTCATAAACTAGGCAGATTAAAAAGAGGCTGTTGCAAAATAGCTTTGGGAAAACGGCTGACTCCTTGTGAGAAAGCCGTTTTTTGATTATGGAAAATGTTGAAATCATTGTCACAAAAACTACAATTTTCGGATCCCAATTCGCTATTATCTGCTCTGAGAATAGTGATATATCATGCAACATATGTAATAGAATTTGTAATGGACGTAAATTCGCAAAGTAACTTCCAGTACGAGTGGAAATTGCATTTAGCCTGAGAAATGAACGGAATTAAGTCTAAGGAAAGAGGTGGATTAAGCTGTTTTATATAGTTTAACAGCCTCTTTTTCTGATTGATTGCATGACAA
>ERZ773197.1005-NODE-1005-length-20750-cov-17.999662_pt1 | contig 20750 bp, 19 predicted proteins | sample MGYA00580999_ERZ773197 | MGnify/ENA primary metagenome ERZ773197 (study PRJEB29015, sample SAMEA2738166) | human oral metagenome | biome: human oral; feature: human-associated habitat; material: saliva | place: China | collected 2185 ...
AAAGAAAAATTGCAAAAGCAATTAAAAGAGCTAGACAAATCGCTTTAATGCCTTACACAAAAATTGAAAAATAATAAGACATTTAAAAACTACCTAATAATATAATTTATTTTTAGGTAGTTTTTTTATTTTTATTGACAAATATTATTAAAATGATACAATATATCAGTAAAATAAAAAAAGGAGAATTTATTTGTATGAAAAAAGGCATTGTAATTGCAAGTTTTGGAACAACACACGAAGATGCACTAAAAAAAACAATTGATGTTATTGAAAATAAAATTGGAGAAAAATACGGTTTTGAAAATTTCAGAAGAGCTTTTACTTCTAACAAAGTCCGACAAAAACTGAAAATAAAAAGAAATTTAATCATTTTTAATCAAAATGAGGCATTGCAAGATCTTAAAAATAATGGATTTGAAAAAATTTTCACAATGTCGCTACATATTTTAAACGGGATTGAATACAAAAAATTAAGCGATAAATTTGGAAAAATTTCAGAACCTTTGTTATTTAATGAATTTGATTTCAAAAAAATTGTTGAAAATAAAGAATTTAATGACACAAAAGGAAATGATGCTGTCGTTTTTGTGGGACACGGTTCAGAAGACGCTTCTGATGAAAGTTATGAAAAGTTGCAAAATTATTATAAAACATTTGGGAAAGAAAATATTTTTATTGGAACTATTGAAGGAAAAATAACGATTGAGCATATTTTGAAAAAATTAAAAAATACAAATTTTAAAAAGATTTTGCTAAAACCTTTTTTGATTGTCGCTGGAGATCACGCTAAAAACGACATTATGTCAGATGACGAAAATTCTTGGAAGACAATTTTAGAAAAAAACGGTTATGAAGTTGAAACAGAACTTATCGGAATGGGAGAATATCCGTTTATTCAAAAAATGTTTTTTGAAAAATTTGAAAAAATATACGAATAATAAATAGTTACTTTGATTTTTTGAAAATATAAAAATTTAAGATTTAAAATTTGAAATTACAATAAAATATTTAATAAAGTTAGTTAGTTAGTTAATTAATAAAGAGAACAAAAAAATATAAGTAAAGTAAAGAAAAAAAGAAAAAAAAGAAAAGAAAAAAAGAAAAAAAAGAAAGAAAGAAAGGAAAAAATTAAAAATTATGAAATTAGCTGAAGATTTTAGTAAATTTATACAGACTTCACTTTTGACGGCGCCACTTTTAAATAAAGCGCTGGGAGTCTTTTTCATCTCAATGCTACCAATTATTGAACTGCGTGGAGCAATACCCGTGGGAGCGGCTTTAGGACTTCCATGGTATCTAAATATGGCTGTCAGCGTCATTGGAAACCTACTTCCAGTTCCATTCATTTTGTGGTTTTCAGTCAAAGTTTTTGACTTTTTGAAAAAACACAATATTTGCACTGGGGTTATAAAAAAAATAGAAGATAGAGCAATGAGAAGAAGTGAAAGTCTTGCAACAGGAGAATTTATTGGACTTATGCTATTTGTTGCGATTCCATTTCCTGGAACAGGAGCCTGGACAGGTGCATTGATTGCGGCACTTCTTCAATTTGATAGAAAAAAATCATTTTGGTACATAACTTTAGGTGTATTAATTGCGGCAATTATTATGATTTTAGTTTCATACGGAGCTTTGACGATTTTTAAACATTAAATTCTAAATTTAAAGTTTAATAAAAAAATAAATAAATAAATAAAATAATAATAAAATAAAAACTCCAGTTTAGGAGTTTTTTTGTTACAAAAATTTTATCTCAGAATTTTTTCCACCTTTTTTCCCGCGCAAAATTACCAAATCCCGATTTTTATATTTATTAATTTCTATTTCCAAAATGTTCATTTTATTTGCATAAACATATGAAAAAACTTCATTAAGCCTATCATTTGGAACTATGACAAAAAATTCGCCATAATTTTTCAGCAGCCTTTTTATTTCAAAAAAAAGTTCTTCTAAAGTCAAAAAAATTTCAAATTTACTGATTTTTTCTGATTCTTTTTTTGGAAGTTTTCCGCTGTTAATTTTTTTATACGGCGGATTTGAAAAAATTACATCAAATTGTCCCGTTATCTCTTTTATATTTTTATTTATTGGAATTATTTTATTTTCTAAAAAATTATTTTTTATATTTTTTTCCAAAATTTCAAATATCTCTTTTTGAATTTCGACGGCAAAAATTTTTGAAACCTTTGAAATTTCTGAAATTAAAATTGAAATTATTCCTTGTCCTGCGCCAATTTCCAAAAAGTCACCAGATTTTTTGTTATATTTTTTTATAAATTTTGAAAGCAAAATTGCATCTTCTGTTATTTTTAAACCTTCGTCCAAAATCGTTATTTTTTTATTTACGCTCTCCAAATTTTCTACATATTTCACAACTTTTCTCCCCTTTTGACAACTTCCAAAAATTCTTTTTTCAAAACTTCAATTACAACAAAATTTTCTTCATTTAGATTTTTTTTATTTTCCCCCAAAATCTCCAAACTTTCCACTTTTTTTATTTTTATTTTTTTAGATAAATTTTTTATTTCTTTTTCACAATTTTCCACAAAATATAATTTATAACTATTTTTTATTTCAAAAATTCTCTTTATTTTATTTTTTTGAGCAAATAATTTAAATTTTATACTCAAAATAAATTTTTTTAGACTTTCTGGAATTTTTCCAAATCTATCTTTTATTTCGAAAACTAAATCTTTTAACTCTTCATTTGACGAAAGCGTGGCAAAACGACGATAAATATTCAATTTTTCTTCATTCTGAATATAATTTTCTGGAATAAATCCTTGGTCAAGCAAAATAATTTCCACATTTTCAATTTTTTCGCTAAATTCTCCTTTTTGACGCTGAATTTCTTCATTCAACATTTTTATATACAAATCATATCCAAAAGTTTCTATCGTCCCGTGCTGCTTATCTCCCAAAATTTCTCCAGCGCCACGAATTTTTAAATCTTCGACAGAAATTTGAAAACCGCCAGATTTTATTCCTTCTACTTTTAAAAGACTCTCTTCTTTCTGTTTTCCCAATTTTGTAGCATTTCTCGTCTTTAATAAATAGCAATAGCCTTGTCTGTCACTTCGACCAACACGACCTTTTAACTGATAAATTTGAGCTAGACCAAGTCCAGTAAAATTTTCTATTAAAATTGTATTTGCGTTTGGAATATCAATTCCATTTTCAATAATTGTAGAAGCAACTAAAATATCAAAATCTCCATTTTCAAAGCGAATAAGTTTATCTTTAATTTCCTGTGGCGGCAGTTGTCCGTGAATAAATTCCATTTTCACAAAATCTGGAACAATTTCTTTTAATTCATGAACTTTATTTTTCATATTTTTTACATCGTTATAAATATAAAAAACTTGACCATCTCGAGATAGCTCTTTTAAAATTGCCATTTTTACCTCATTTTCATCCCACTCCAAAATTTCCGTTATTATTGGAAGTCTATTAACTGGCGGCGTATCAATAATTGAAATATCTCGTATTCCCAATAGCGACAAATTTAGCGTTCTTGGAATTGGAGTCGCAGTCAATGTCAAAACATCCAGTTTATCCTTTTTTTCTTTCAATTTTTCTTTTGCCTTAACTCCAAACTTCTGCTCTTCATCAATAATTAAAAGACCCAAATTATTAAAAATTACATCGTCACTCAAAAGCCTGTGAGTTCCAATGACCAAATCCACAGCTCCATTTTTCAAATTTTTTAAAATTTCTCCTGATTTACTTTTTGTAAGTCTTGATAAATTTTCTACGACAATCGGATAATTTTCAAATCGCTTTTTAAATCTCTCAAAGTGCTGCTGAGCCAAAATTGTAGTAGGAGCTACCAAAATTACTTGCTTTCCATTGTCAATTGCTTTAAATGCCGAACGCATAGCAACTTCAGTTTTTCCGTAACCGACATCGCCACAGACAAGTCTATCCATAATTTTTGGACTTTCCATATCGCTTTTAACATCTTCAATCGCCTTTTTCTGGTCAGGTGTCACTTCAAATGGAAAACTTTCTTCAAATTCCTCTTGCCAAACCGTATCTTTTTGATAAATAAATCCAGTTTGCCTTTTTCTTCTAGCTTGAATTTTTATAAGTTCAGCTGCAAATTTTTGAATATCCTCTTCCAATTTTTTTCGTTTTCTTTTAAATCCAGAAGTTCCCAGACGAAATAATTTTGGCTCCAAATCGCTAGAAATATATTTTTCAAGCCTGTCCAATTTTTCAACTGGAATGTATAAAATATCTTCATCAGCATATTTTACTTTTAAATAATCTTTTTCGTCTATGGTCTGAATTCCTTTATAAATTCCAACTCCATACTGAATGTGAATTACATAGTCGTCTACTAGAATTTGATTCAACTTTTTATATTTTATAGATTTTTTTACTTTTTTAGAATTTTCATAAATATAGCCATCAAGTTCTCTATCCGTCAAAACAAAAATTTTATTTTTTTCACTCAAAAATCCTTCAAATAATTCAAAATTTGAAACAAAGAAATTATTTTGATTTTTTTTCAAAATTTGATTATAATCAGAAAGTTTTTTTTCATAATTTTTTGTTTGAATAAAAATTTTATTTTTATTTGCCAATTTTTCCAGCTTCTCTTTATTTTTAAAAGTTTCTAATTGTTCTTTGCTAAAATTTTTAGCTAAAACAAAAAAACTTTTTTTCTTCAAATTTTCGTATCTTTTTCGATATAAATTTTCTTTATCGCGATTCAACAAAATATATTCTTCCAATTTGTAGTCAACCAATTCTTCATTTTCAGTAACAATCAAAACATCGTCATTATTTATTTCCGAAATCATTTCAACTAGCTCAAATTTATTTCCACTCAAAATATTTCCAAAAATTTTAATTTCTTCAATTTTTTCAATCGAAATCTGGCTGTCAACTTCAAAAAATCTAATACTTTCAAGTTCATCACCAAAAAATTCAAATCTCACTGGATTTTCCAAATCTGGCGGAAAAATATCGACAATGTCCCCTCTTTGACTAAACTGTCCCTTTTTTTCAACTAAATAAGAACTTTCATATCCATTTTTTAAAAAAAAGTTTTTTATTTCCGAAAATTTATATTCACTTCCAATTTTAAATTTAAAAAAATTTACTTTTTCAAAAAAAATATCAAGCGCAATTTGTAAATTCATAAATAAAATAAATTTATTTTGATTTTTCAAAATATCAAGCATTTTTACATTAATTCCAACAATATCTTCTTTAGTTTGTGAAATATTTTCAAAAATGTCAATATATTTTTTATTTTTCTCAAAATCTTTAGAACAAATATTTTCATTAAAAAAATAATTATCTAGCATCGAATAATAATTTTCTAAATTTTTATTGGACGCCGAAATATAAATTATTTTTTTGAAATCCGAACGCTCCAAAATCCATGGAATTTCTCCTCGATAAACTTCCTTTTTTTTGTTTATTTTATTAAAAAAATTTTTATCTATTTGTGCAAGAAAATTTAATTTTTCCATTTTTCACCTTCTCTTCTAAAAAATAAAAAAAACACTTCGACTTTTCAGCCAAAGTGAATAGGATTTTTTCTTCCTATTTTTAATCTTCGTTATTTTGATTATAAAGTTTCCAAACTCCAAATACTAAATAAATATAAACTAAATACGAAATAAGTCCATTGTTATGTAAATATGCAAATACAAAGACCAAAATCATAATAAGTATTGCAATTCCAAGTCCTTGAATAATTTCTGCAAACGAAACAGTTTCATTTCCAAAGACATTTGGTTTATAAATTAAATTTATTCCTCTTGTGAAAATATTTAAAATTAAAACTGAATAAATAATTGCTTCTGACTGAACTCCCAAAAACCAAAATACAACTGTCGAAATTCCAACCATAACTCCAAAAAATATTTTTCCAAAAGAATGTTCTGGACTTGTAAATTTATCCGTCATTACAAAAATTCCAAAAAATAAAAATTCTCCTAGCGAAGTTGCAACCAAAATTCCATTATTTGCCGCCACATTTAATCCAATAAAAAGTGTTAGAAAAAATGCCACTGGAATATGCCAAGTTATTCTTTGACGCAAAATCAAATAAATTGCACCAATAACAATTGCCAAAACAGAAAACGAACCAATCATTCCTCTGCTTGTTATAAGTAACGACATTAATTTGGAAGAACTGTCAATTGGTATCGTAAGCGCACTGTCAAATCCCCAAACTGGCGATTCTGGAATTAAAAATTTTGAAAAAAATGTCACAACAAATAATTTTCCTAATACAACTGGATTAAATATTTTTTTGTCAATATCTCCAAAAACATTTTTTCCAAAAACAACAGCCATCGCTCCCGCAAAAAGCGCCACATAAAATGGCACAAACGGCGGCAAAACCAATCCAGTCAAAACTCCTATAGCCGTAGAAGCAAATGTATCCTTTCTATCTGAAATATTCTGTTTTCTATATAATTTTAAATAAATCAATTCCACAACTTCCGCTCCAATAGTAGCAGTTATTATAGTTATCAGCGGTTGCAAAGTATAAATAAAAGATGCTATAAATATTGGAACTAGCGCAATAAAAATGTCTATATTTGTCTTAAAAACATTTTCATTAATTTCTCTTTTCTTTCTTTTAAACATAATAAATTTTTTCACTACCTTTCTAGTAATTTTTTAATTATTTTTTTAATTATTCTTGTGATGATGAACTTTGACTGCTTCCGCCACTTTCACTTCCACCGGCAGAAGAACCTGACCCAGATGAATTTTTTCCACTTCCTTCACCACTGCCAGAACCAGATGTTTTTTTACTACTGGAACCATTTGATGAATGTTTCTTAGACTTTTTAGGTGTGTAACTTTCTTCTTCAGAAAAAGAGTTCTTTTTACCTTTTTTGTGATGTTTTTTATCTTTTCCATCAAGTGCAAATTTTTCATTGGCACTGACTGCTGACTGACCTTGAAGATTTTTCTCTTGTTCTGATTTTTGTTGTTGCTGTTGCTGTTGCTGTAACTGCTGTTGTTTAAGTTGTTCCTGCTGCTGTTGTTGCTGTTTAAGTTTTTCAGCAGCCTGTTTTGCAGCTATTTCTTGTGGAGTAGCAGGTTTTGGCGCAGTTTGCTGTACTTTTTCAGGTTTTGGCTGAACTGCTTTTACCACTTTCTTTGTTTCTTTTTTCTTGCTCATAATTCCGGCAAATGGATTAACATTTATCTTTTGAGTCAAGTTTTTTGGCTTTTTTGCAGTTAAACTTCCGAATGCAAGTAATCCGACAGAAATTAAAAATACAAAAATTCCTTTTATTTGTTTCATCTTTCTCTCTCCTAAATTTTTATTATATTTTAATCACTTGTAAAAACTCAAATTTCTTTTGCTTTTACAATTATTTACTCAAATTATATTTATTTTTTTTATTATAGCACATTTTTCCTAATAATTCCTTATTTTTTTCTGGAAAAATCAAAGTTTTTGTTATAAAGTGATTTGTAAAGTCCATTTTTTTCCAAAAGTTCGGTATGAGTTCCCGTTTCTTTTATTTCCCCTTGTTGTAATACCACTATTTTATCACTATTTTCAATAGTTGTAAGTCTGTGAGCGATGACAAATGTAGTTTTATTTTCCATTAATTTTTCTAGCGCATCTTGAACCAATTTTTCCGATTCGTTATCCAAAGCTGAAGTTGCTTCATCTAAAATAAGAATTTGTGGATTTTCAAGAATTGCACGAGCAATTGCTATTCTTTGTTTTTGTCCGCCTGACAGTTTTACTCCACGCTCACCAATTTCAGTATTATAACCATCTTCCAATTTTTTAATAAATTCATGTGCGTTAGCTTTTTTTGCCGCTTCTTTTATTTCTTCAAAAGTGGCATCTCTTTTTCCGTATTTTATATTTTGCAAAATTGTTCCAGAAAATAAAAATGTCTCCTGTGGAACTATTCCGATATTTTTTCTCAAAGACTTCACATCATAATCTTTTATATTTACTCCATCAATTTTTATCGCTCCATTTGACACATCAAAAAATCTTGGAATTAAATTCACAAGAGTTGATTTTCCACCTCCAGAATTTCCTACAAAAGCCATTGTTTCGCCTTTTTTCACAGTAAAATTTATATTTTTTAAAATCTTTTCATCACTATCTTTATATTTAAAATCAACATTTTCAAAAGTTATATTATCTGAAAAATATTGAAATAAAATTTTATTTTCATTGTCAATAATCTTAGGTTCTTCCTCCAAAATTTCAAAAACTCTCCCAACTGATGGAATATCCACGCTAATTTCGTTAAATCTAGTAATTGAACGACGAATTGGAGTATACATCGAACTTATAGCTCCCATTATAGTGACAAAGGCTCCTGGCGTGAAATCATGTCCTCGTAAAACACGATAACCTCCTGCAAGTAACAGTCCCGCTATCATAATATAATTTAATGCTTCTGAAACGGCACTTGAACGAGCGTTATATTTCGCAGTCTGAATAGCAATTCTTTTTAATTTCGTATTTTTTATTCTAAAATCTCTGATTTCTTCCTTTTCCATTGCAAATGCTTTTATAACACGAATTCCAGAAAGTGATTCCTGTAATTTTGAATTTATCAGTCCCATCGCTTCCTGCCTTTTTTTCCCAGAACGCTTCAATTTTTTTGAATATTTTTTTACAATTGTAATCAAAACTGGTGCAACAATCAAAATTCCCAAAGTCAATTTCCAGTCAATACTAAGTGCAAGTCCAAAACAAATGACAACTTTAAAAACTTCAGGAATCATGTTAAAAGTCTCTTTTATTACACTATTTATATTATTCGGATCAGTTATGACCTTTGTCATAAGTTCCCCAATTTTAGCGCTAGAAAAATATTCCATATCGAGCGTCTGTATTTTTATATAAATATCATCAACAATATTTTTGTATATCGAAGCGGAAATTAATGCTGAAAACACAGTATTCCAATAGACTAATACAGCTCCAACTACAGCAAGTAAAATCATAGAACCTGCCGCATAAAGAATATCTTTTTCGTTGCTCTCTATAATTCCTTTATCAAAAAGTCTTTTTATAAGAGCAAGTGGCGCTGAAGACACTGCTGATGAAATCATTGCCAGTAAAATATTTAAAAATATAGGAATTGAGTAACGCTTCATATATTTCCTTAATTTTTTTATTGAATTATAATTTTCTGATTCAATAACTTTCATTTTTATTTTCCTTTCTTTTAAATCTAAAAATTTAAAATTTTAAAATTTAAATAATTTTTTTATTTTTTTATATAATGGAGTTTCTCCATTATTTATCTCTTTTTTAAATTCAGACAAATTTTCAAAATCATCTCCACTTATCCGATAAATCCAGTCTTTGTTCAAATTCAACGAATTTGCTCCTTTTCTGGTCGTAACAAACACTTCCACGCCAAGTTTTTTCAAGTCTTCTCTTTTTCCTTTATAACGATGTCCCCAAGGATACGCCAAAACAAAAGGAGTTTTATGAAGATTTTTTTCAATAATTTTTTTGTTTTCCAAAATTTCAAAATTTATTATTTCTAAAAATTTTTTTTCGTCAATTTTATAAAAAAATTCATTCTGTTTTTCAACAAACAATTTATTTAAAAATTCTATTTTTTCTTTGTGAGATTTTTTTCGAAATTCATCAGAATTTTCAATTTTTCTATATTTTGCAACAAAATCATTTTTTGGACGAAACCCTGCAACCGACACTTGACTAACTAACTTAAAAACAGGAAGTCCATCCAATTTACCACTGTCATTTTTCACATTAAAATGTCCATCTTTTCCGTCATAAAATAAATTGTAGCTCTCTCTTTTAAAATACGGCGAAGTATCTTTTTCATAAAAATCCACAACTTTAATTCGCTTTATTGTTAAATCATGTGAATGCGTATGCATTTGAAAATCAACTAAGCCACTTTCATACATTTCCTTTATATTTTTCCAGCTCAAATAATCCGCATTATTTCCAACATATCTAGTATTCAAAAAAATAGTCGCCTTTATATTATATTTTTTCAAAATTGGATAAGCTAGTGTATAATTATTTTTGTAGCCGTCGTCAAATGTGACAAGTATTGAATTTTCAGGTAATTTGTAATTCATCTTTTTTAACTCTTCCATTTTAAAAGAAGTCTTATCTTTAATAAGTTTCATCTGCTCTTCAAACTCATCTACAAATATCCCTTCTTTTCCAGGTTTATCATCAATGCCATGATACATAAGGCAAATTGCAAATTTTTTTCTAGTTTTGTTATAAATAATAAATATTAGAAATAGCAAAATAACAATTGCTACTAAAATTACAGCCATTACTTTTTTCACCTCACTTTATTTTCCCAGTCATTTTTAAAAATTTAGCTCTCACTTTTTTTATAAATCTATCAATTTTAAAACTTAAAACTGTGTTTTTTTTATTTTTGCTAAAATGTACATGTCTTTTATCTCCAATATGTTTCACGCAAGGTTCTTTAAAAAATACAGTACAAAAACCCTTTTCTTTATAAAAATCCGATAAAACTTCTTCATACCGCTGATTTTCCAGTTTTTCATGAAGTCCAAATAAATCCATGTCTTTTTTTCGCCGAAGTCCAGGATTATAAGTAAAAATTTCTCCTTTTACCTTGTAAAATCTCTCGCCTGACTTTGATACATAATCATCTTTTTCGTCAAAAAAATAGTTATCGCTATAATCTTCCTTTGCTCTCATCCCGACAATCAAAATTGAACTGTCTTCTTCAAGAAGAGCCATCGACTTTTCAATAAATCCTTTTTTAAAAAATTTCCAGTCATCTTCACAGTGAAAGATATATTCCGTGTCAACTTCCTTATAAGCCTTGTCAATCGATTTTAACTGCCCAAGCCTTGTAGAATTTATAATAAGTTTAAAATCTTGATTTTTATAATTTGAAATCAATTTTTCCAATTTTTTCCCTTCAGTACTGTCTTCCGTAATTATTATTTTTTTTATCGGATAAGTATTGTACTCAAAAAAACTGTCCAATGTCTCTTTTAACAAATCAAATCTTCCAGCACTTGTAATGACAAGTGTAACTTCTTTTTTCATCGCTTTTTCTCTTTTCTATAATAATTTAATCATATTGATTCAGCCCTTTTTCGGCTACCATCTTTTTATTTTTTATCGCATCACTTAACAATTTGTCATTTTCTTTTAAGTGACTTCTATCATTTTCCTTATGAAAAATATGATAAGTTAGCGCACTAAACTTCAATTTCTTTTTTTTAATTCCATTATTAAAAAGTCTTAGCGCAAGTTCGCTATCTTCTCTACCCCAACCCTCAATTTTTTCCTCAAATCCATTTACAAGCTCTAAATCCTTCTTAAAAAAAGACATATTGCAACTTCTAATCCCCTTTAAATTTTTATCTTTTTTTGTCAAAATTTTAGATAAAATCGAATTTCTTATCATATTAAGTTTATTTTTAAAATTTTTGTCAAAAAAATTTTTTTGTAAATTTAATTTTTCACCATTTATAATTTTTTGCGATTTATCTTTTGATATTATAACACGAGAACCTTGAATAAAAAAGCCATTTTCTTTTTTTTCAATATGATCTTGTACAAAATGTCTCTCCAATATCAAATCTCCGTCAATTATTATGACATAATTTCCAGTTGCCTTAGCAATCGCCTTATTTCTCGACATTCCCGCTCTAAATCCCTTATCTTCCTGCCAAGAATGAATAATTTTCACAAAAGGATTACTAATTTGAAAATCTCGCACTAAATTATCCGTTTCCTCTCTTGAACCATCATCTGCCACAATAATTTCATGTGGTAAGACAGTTTGAGATAAAACGCTTTCTAAACATAATCTCAATGCATCTGGCCAATTATAAGTCGTAATCACAAGAGAAGTATCTTTTCCCAAAGTGTTATAATAAGCTTCCCGCAATTTAGTATATTTCGTCATCGTATAAATCGAACTATATTTTGCCAGTAAATACCCTTCATATCCATCCAAAAATCCCAGCTGCAAAATGTACATTTTCACAAATCTAAACAACATTTTTGAATAAATTTTTATAAAACTTGGATTTTTTTTATTTTTTATGTATTCCTTTGCACTTTGTGAAGTGTACCGATTCAACTTTTCCAAAAATTCTTCAATGCTGTCGTAAGTGTAATGAATTATAAGTTCTTTAATTTTTTCAATTTTTTCTTGCGTTTGATATTTCTCATGAACTTCTCTATTACTAATTTTAACTTTTCCATTTTTCCAAAGTCTAATTACATAGTCATCCCAGCCACCAAACTTAATTTCACGCCCAAAAGCGATATTTCTAAGTTTTATTTTATAAACTTCGCTTGAAGGATTACTACTATTTATAATTTTTTTTATTTTTTCTCTCAATTCAGCCGACACAACCTCATCCGCATCAAGAAGTAAAATCCATTCTCCACGACATTTTTCCAAAACAGAATTTTTTTGAGGCCCATATCCTTTCCACTTTTCCACAAAAACTTTTGCACCTTTAAATTTGGCAATTTCTACAGTTCTATCTCTACTCTCGCTATCGACAACAATTATTTCATCCGCAATCTCTTTAATCGCATCAATCGTCTTTCCAATTCTATTTTCTTCATTAAAAGTTATTATCCCAACTGATAATTTCATTTAGCTTTCTCCCATTTTTTAAAATTATTTTTCTTTCAAAAATTATACAAAAGTTTTTCAAAATCAATATCATTAATGTTTTTTTCAGGAAAATCAATCAAAATATTCCCTTCTTCTTTTATCCGCCATTTATTTTTATTAAGTTTTGGTCCATAAAAAGCTATTACTTTTCGATTTAGCCCTTCTCCCAAGTGAAGTATCGAAGTATCCAGAGAAACAACCAAATCACTTCGATTAATTAAAGAAATACTGTCTAAAATTGTCCGTGAATCTTCAAAAAATAAAACATTTTTATCATTTATTTCTCTTATAGTTTCATAAATTTGTTCTCTGTCTGACGGCGAATCAAGTATCACTATTTTATCATCTGGATATTTTTTTCTCAACTTTTTCAGTATCACAAGTGAATTTTCCAAATTTGTCTTTCTCCCGCTCGAAGCACCAAAAAAGTTTACTGAAATCACTCTTTCATTTTTATCACTTTGTCGAATATTTTTTTCTCTAAAAAATTTATCAACTTTTTTTTCAGATTCACTTGAAATTGGCACATCGTAAGTCGTATCTGTAACTTCAATATTCACACATTTCAACATTTCACAATAAATTTCTTTCATTCTCAAGGTTGTACTCTGCTTAACATTTTCATTATAAACAAAAAAATCATCTTTGTTGTACCCAATATTCACTTTGGCATTCATCTTATTCAAAAAATAAACTTGCTTATATTTTAGCCCTTCTGTAGAATCAAGTATCACATCATAATTATTTGGCTTTAACTTTTTTATCATCTCTTTCCACTCTTTAATCTTTTTTCTATTAAAAGTATAATAATTGTCAATATTTTTATTATATTTCAACAAATTTTCCAAAGAATTATCAGAAATCACATCCAGCTGTATATGCGGATATTTTTTCTTAATTTCTCTAAATATAAAAGAACTTATGATATAATCTCCTATTTTCCCGTCAATTCTCATAAAAAGCATTTTTTTTATTTTATCAGGAAAAAGATTTACTTTTTCTTTTTTTTTGTCAAACATTTTACTCAAAAAATCATTTTTTTTATCAACTAACACATCTCTATAAGGTTTGTAAAACTTCCAATTTATTTTTTTTGCTTGTTTTATTTCTTTCATTTTCTTTTTTATTTTTTACCTTTCACTTTGACTTTGTCCATAAATTTTACTTATTTCAAAATTTAGCCATTTTATTGCGTCTTCCATCGGAAAATTATAAAGATCATTTTGAGTTCCAGAAACATTTGAAATCACTTGCAGATTATCAACATTTTTATCAGGAACAGGCGACCATCTATAAAGATTAACTTTATTGTTTGCATAAAAACTAAGGACAGGCTTTTTAAGTGCACAGGCGATATGAACACTTGCACTATCAACTCCTACAACTATATCCGATGACGCCAAAAAATTTATATATTCTTCAATTGAAAAAGACTTTGACAACGAAATATCAATATCATTTTTCAAAAGTGAAGTTAGCTTCTCAAAATATTTTTCACTTCCACTCGTTTTAGACATAACAATTTTTATATTTTCAAAATTTATTTCATTAAAAAGTTTGGCCAGTTCTTCAATTTCTATACATCTATCATTTCCTTGTGGTGCAAGTAAAATTTTCACTTTTTTTTCTGCAAGGTTCCAATTTTTTTCCATTTTCAAAATTTCTTGTTGACTCAATTCCAATTTTGGAATTTCTTTTTCAATTTTAAAATATTTTGCTAACTCAGAATACATTAAATAATCAACAATATGAGAATTTATCGGCATTACAGTTACAAAATCATAAATTTTTATATTTTTTCTGTTAAAATAATGTCCTTCTTTATCTTTTCCAAAACTTATTATTATTTTAGGAGCGAGTAACTTCGTCCAAATAAGTCTTTTTGTATTAATCTGATCTTTAAAATCCAAAAGCAAGTCCCATTTTTTCCGCTGCTTAATTATTTTCTTTCTATCGACAATTTCATCAACTACTTTTTCTTTTCGATTAACAAGTTTTATAAAATTTTTATTTCTCTCAGTCGAAACAATCCCAATTTTTGCACTCGGATACATTTTTTTCAGCTGTATTGCGTGACTAAAAGAAATAAGCGTATCTCCCAGCGCATCTTTTGGACTTAAAAGCACTGTTTTTACATCTTTTAAACTTATATTTTTATGCCTTTTTTTATTTCCAAGCAGTAAAATTGTCAATTTTATTTTAATTTTTTTTATCATATTCATTATTTTACTCCCGCTATCTTTTTATTCAAAGTAACTCATTTTAAATTCAATAGTTTTAATAATTTTACTCAAAAATTAAATTTTCCAACAGTTCTTTTAATTTATTCCTGTTACTCTCAATAGAAAAATCTTTTGCACGATTTAGTGCTTTTTCACAATAATATTTATACTTTTCTCTATTTTCAAGTTCCAAAACATCTAAAACAAATTTATCTTTGTCATTTAACGGAACAAGTTTTCCATATTCACTATTTTCTCCCAAAATATCTTTTGGTCCAGTAGGACAGTCATAGGCGACAACTGGAGTCCCAAATGTCATACTTTCAATTAAAACCGTAGGAAGACCTTCATATTTCGCCGTATGCACAAATAATTTCGCATTTTTAAAGAATGGATATGGATTTTCCATCTGCCCCAGCAAAAAAACATCATTTTCCAATTTATATTCCTGTATTTTTTGACGAAGCAATTCATTTTTTATCCCACTTCCAATAAAATAAAGTTTTTCTTTTATCCCTTTTTTCTTCAACTTATAATAAATATCAATTAAATGCTCAGGCTGCTTTTGCTCCGAAAGTCGTGAAACTTGCAAAAAATAATCTTCCTTCAAATATTTTTCATATTTTTTGTCTACATCTTCCGCTCTTTTTTTTATAAATTCCAAGTCAATAGGATTATAAATCATCACAACTTTTTCACTATTCATTTCAAGTTTTTCTAAAAACTCTTTTTGCATAACTTTTGTAATCGCTATAATTTTTGAATACTTTTTATATTGCCTTTTATATTTTTCAATTTTTTCACTCGTCAATTTTTCCCCAAAAGTAAGCGAAAAATGAACCCACGAAATCAAAGGTACATTTACAGAAAAATTTTCATATTTTAATAAATTTGAAGAATAATCTATTACAACATCATATTTTTCTTTTTTTATTTTTTCTTTTATCAATTTTGGATATTTATTTTTCGCCAAAAATCTATAAAGTTCTTTTAAAAGTTTATTTTTTCCACTATAAAAATCAAACAAAAATTCATAATTTACGCCTTCAGGAATTTCATTTTCAAACAAATTATTTTCTTTATGATTCCAAGTTATAATTAAATCTATATTGTGCCCCAATTTTTTTAAATTTTTTAATACGCTAATTAAAACCCGTTCTTCTCCCCCCATACTCAAATGACCATGTAAAACCAATATTTTCATAATTTCCCTCTCGCTTTTTAAATTTCATATAAATTTTTAAAATATTCAAAAAAAGTATTTTCAACTTTCTTTTTACTGCTCTCAATTTTAAATGAGAGTTTGTGAATTCCCACAGAATCAGTTATTTTTTTTAATTTTTCTTCAGAATAATTGTCAAACCACACTTTAAAAAGTTCGTGCGGCAATGTATCCGAAACAATTTTACATCTATCTTTTGCATAATATTTTTCAATTAATTCTGTATATAAAATCTGCATAAAAAAATAATTTGGAATCCTGTCATTATCTCGCCAAAAAACTAAAAGTAAATCGAGCATCGCCGTCATTATTTTGTTATCTTTATGAGAAAATATTATACTGCTTAACATTTTTATTTTTGATTTTTTATTCCAAGAAAAATAAATTGAATCATAAAGTTCAAATTCTTTTTTGTTTTCAAAATTATCATCTCTTTGAAAAAGAAAATAATCCATTTCAAAATATTCTCTCGGTAAATAATCTGTAAGTAAAATTGTCGCATCAATCCAAACTCCGCCATAATATTTTAAGAGAGCAAATCTCAAAATATCCGTAAAATGAGCGTATCCCATTTTGTTTTCAGCCAGTTTTTTCATCACATAATCAGGAAATTCCAAATATTCGCCAATATTTTTCATATCTAGCCTAATTAAAGTGTAATTTTCTTTATATTTATCCATCGCTTTATAACAAATTTTCACCACATTTGGCAATTTCTCATAATCCCATCCTTGTCCCCAAAACTGCCAAATTATTTTTTCATCATTCAAAAACTTTTTTTTAGGAATAACTTTAGCTATCTCAATTTTATTTTCAAAATAATCAGTTAAAACTTTGTTCCAGTCGTTAATAATCGCTTTTTGATTGGAAAAATAAACTTCTCTTTGTATTTTATCAAATAAAAAATTTGGTAAAAGCTCCTTGTAAATATATTTAAATGGCTTTTTTTTAAGTTTTTCATTCAGTTTATAAATTTTAGAATCTGTGAACTTATATTCTTTCATAATCTGTCCTTTCATTTTTTTGTCATTTTTCATTATTTTTCAAAATTTCACATTTTTGATAAAGATAGCACATAAATACAATTAAAATAGTCAATGTTAAAATCATATGCTTATCATTTAAGTTATCATCCGTCATTCCTTGAATAAGCCAAGCAACAAGTGAAACTTTCGTAGCCATTTCAAATGCCAAAAATTTTGAGTTAAAATTTTTCTTACTTTTAAAAAATTTTGTTTTAAAAAATATTATCATAATTTCAATAAATAAAAACGCAAAAAACACAAATCCTAAAATTCCAAAATCAAGTAAATATTGTAAATATGAATTATGTGATGCCACATAATGCTGTGGTCTAATATTTGGTCCACTCAAAAAGTATTGATTAACATAGTCCATAGTTCCTGTTTTTTTATAATAATCCAAATTAAACTGTTTTCGCTCCAGCGACTTCCACCCATAAATTGGCTTTTTACTAAATGCAGCAACTCCTGTTTTCCAAAAAATCATTCTCAAATTGCTTGACGGATCTTTTCTATATTGCACAATATACTCAAGTCTGCTTGAAATAGAAGTTGGAAGCAGAAAAAAGCCACACACACAAATAGCTGCAAGTGCAGCAACATATTTTTTGTTTTTTTTGAAAACAAGATAAAAAATAGTTGGAAGTAACGAAATATAGACCATTTTCGAGCGATTGACAACCACGATAAAAGCAAATAGCACCGCTAAAATAATCAAAATTACTTTTATAATTTTATTTTTTTTCCCATCTTTATTTTTATAAAAAAGTATAAAAGAAAATAAAAACAACAAAATTATGCACATCATATTAGCAAAGTCCTGAACTGTCAAAATAGCTGTCACTCTCGGATAATAAAATCCTACAGGATGTGCCCAAGCATCAAAATCTTTCACAAAATTAAATATAGCAATGATTAAAGTTATCGTTCCGCCAACTAACAAGGCTTTTATAAAATTAAACATTTTTTTATCTTCGTCCAAAAAGTAAATAAGTGGAAAAAAAGACAAATACTTAAAATTATAATTATCCCATCTTGAGTGTAACCCTCCATCTAAAAAAGCTATTATAAATGGCGAAAATGCTAATAAAAAAACTGCCACAGAAATTTTTTTCTCTCTAAAAACAAAACTATTTTCTCTATTTTTACTAAAAATTATCGAAATTAAAAATAACACCAAAAGTAGTGGAATAAGTACATTATTTTCAAATTTTTCAGACAAAAATAGTGAGAGTGCAAATAATAAACAAATCCCATATCCTACATTTTTTATTTTTTCCATATTTTCTCCTTATTAATTATTATTATATATTATACAACTTTTTTAAATATCTAAAATAAGTATTTTCATATTCTTCCTCTGCCGTTCCCCATTTGAATGACAATTTGTGAATACTTGTTTTTTCTTTAATCTTTTCAAATTCTTTTTCTTTATACTTTTCATACCAAACTTTCATAAGTTCATGCGAATATGTATCCGAAACAATTTCACACTGATACTTTTTGTAGTAATTTTCCATCAATTCGTAATACAATATTTGAAAAAAGAAATATTTTGGAGCTTTTTCATTATCTTTCCAAAAAATTAATAATAAATCAAGCAATGTTTTTATAACTTTATTATTTTTTTTCGCAAATATTACACTATTCATAACTCTAACTCTCATGTCTTTATCCCACGAAAAATAGACACTGTCAAAATCTTCCCATTTTTTCTTGTCTTTTAAATTATCATCCCTCTGAAACATAAAATATTCCATCTCAAAATATTTCTGCGGTATATTATCCGTCAAAAGTACAGTCGCATCAAGCCAAACACCGCCATAATAATAAAGAAGCGCAAGTCTTATTATATCCGTAAAATGTGCATAGCTCATTTTTTTATAAGGTTTTTTTCTAAATTTTTTATTAAGTTTATCCAATTTTGAAGTTCTAAATTTATATCCCATTCAAATCAAAGCTATCCCTTCTCAATTTTTTTATAAAAGACTATCTATTTTATCTAAATTCTAACTTTCTTCCAATCTTTTCACAATTTCCCCATAAACCCTATCTATACTAATCAAAGGAATCCCTTTATAATAATCCTTTTTATATTCATGCTGATGTTCAGGGATTTTCACAATATTATTTTCATAAAACTCATTATCCTCAATAACATTACTTTTTTCTTTCCAAGGAAAAAATCCAAGCGACCTTTTTCCTGGTCCAAAAATCCCAATTACAAAAGGTTTAGAAAATCCACTTGCAATGTGAATTGGAGAACTATCGTTTCCAACAACAACATCCGCAAACGACAATAGTGCCGAAAATTCCAATAAATTTATTTCTCCCCTCAAATCTATTACATTTTTTTTATTAAAGTTCAATGGCAATTTTTTTTCCGCTTCACTTCCAGTTATCACAATAAAATTTTTCTCATTTTCCGACAACTTTTCTATAATTTTCCCATATTTTTCAATCGCCCACATTTTCTCCGGTCTTTGACTCCCAGGTGCAACGATAATCATTTTCATAAATTTTTCGTCAAAACCTCTTCCTTTCAAAATCCCTTTAATTTTTAATTTATTTTCTTCACTCGGATAAATTCTAATCGGAATCCTTTTTCCGCTATATTCAACTAAATCCAAAAGTCTTTCAACTTCATGCTTTTTCATATCATAATGAACTTTTTTATCCAGAAGAAAAGAACCTGTTGCCACATCAAATCCAACTATTTTGGGAATTTTAGCCATTTTTGCAAGTGCAATCGAACGGATAAATCTATGCGGAATAACAGCATAATCATATTTTCTTGCCTTTAAAATTTTTAAAATTCTAAAAAATCCTTTTATTCCTTTATCTTTTCCCTTCTTGTCATAAAGAAGAATTTCATTTAAATTTGGGTTATTACTTATCACACTTTTATTTGTCGGCAAAGTCAAATAATCAATTTCCGAATCTGGATACATTTCTTTCAATCTCTGTATCAAGGGTGTCGACAGCACAATATCCCCAATAAATGCCGTGTGTATAATTAATATCTTCATATTATTTCCTTTTTTAAAAATTTTTCTTTCTTAAGATTATATCACAAAATTATACTTTTTTCTTATTTTTTTCAAGTTTTTGAGAAAATAAATTTTATAAAAAAATAAAAACAAAAGAAGGAATTATTTTAAAGATAATCCCTTCTTCCCACTATTTCTTATATTTTTCAACAAACTTCTGAAGTTCTGCTATTTCTTTTTTCGCCCTATCTGATAAAACTTTTACATCATTAATCATTTGTTTAGAACGAGCTGTAATAAAGTCCAAATATTCAGTATTTTTAGTTTTCAAATACATATCTTTAGCATAATACATATCACGAAAATCATTCTTAGCCTGTTTTATAAGCAACTTTTGCCCAACCATAACAATTAGAGCCGCTGCTAAAGCTATTATTGTTCCATAACCTTTTGTAAATGGATATAAAATCATTCCAATAATCATAAGTCCTGTAACTAAAATAGAACTATTTTTAATATACCCTTCCTTTGGCGGAACCTTCACAAATTTTTCCACTTTTGAAATCATTTTCTTAAACATATTATGCCAAAATTCCTAACCAGAATCCGATTATTCCTATTGCAAAGAATCCAAAGATAATCCAAATAGC
>ERZ773197.1007-NODE-1007-length-20725-cov-5.149782_pt1 | contig 20725 bp, 17 predicted proteins | sample MGYA00580999_ERZ773197 | MGnify/ENA primary metagenome ERZ773197 (study PRJEB29015, sample SAMEA2738166) | human oral metagenome | biome: human oral; feature: human-associated habitat; material: saliva | place: China | collected 2185 ...
GATCATTCGGTCTGAGCACTTTTTCTTTTGGGGCGTTTTTTTACAGCCCCTTTTTCATCATCTTATGATCTTGCTTGTTCCAATCTTCTAAAAAGCTTATATTCCTCATCAGTCCAATTAAGTAGAAGTTGATCGGGATTCATAATCCAGTTCCCTTATTCTGTTTACTATCAACTTCGCCACATCCGCCATCAAAGGAACGACTACCGAATTTCCAAACTGTTTATATGCCTGCGTATCTGATACAACGATCTTAAAGTCATCGGAAAATCCTTGCAATCGGGCACATCGTGGTCAGGAATACTGTTTTCATCCACTTTGGTAATATCCCCTTCGGGCTGTTCTCCAAAATTAGCAAAATAAGTCTGCTGACTATATTTATTCCATTCATTAGAATAAACACATCGCCCCCCTGCGCTCTCAAAAGCCAGTCTCATTCCTCCAATTCCGGCAAAAAGATCTATGAAAGTAAATGAAGCTTTTTCCTGATTAAATGTTGTTTTTTGACGATTAATAAACTGAATTACCGCAATAGAAATTGAATCCTGCATGGTTGCATTATTTTCAACAGAATACTCTGACAAAGCTTCATAAACAGCATTGTCAAGACGAATATGAATTTGTTTTGACATAACCCCCCAACTAGGTACAATTTTATACCAATTGATTCCCTGATTATACATGTTTTATGTTATTCGTTCAATATGGAGTGGGGGGGTGGAGGGAGTTTTATAAAGAGTTATTTTTTTAATGTGAGTTTACTCTGATAAAAGCTTAATTTCATCAAAAGAGGGAGCGCTTTGCTCCCTCTACTTAAATGAAAACTCTAAAACTTCCTCTATTTTGGGAATGGAAGGTGCCGCTCCGGGTCTGGATATCGCTATCCCTGCCGCTCTTGCTGCCGTATCCATTGCCTGCTCCAAAGTATCTCCGCGTAAGATGCCGGCGATAAAGAAACCGGAAAAGGTATCTCCCGCAGCTGTAGTATCTACAACCTCCGTCTTATAGGCTCTTTGCCTATACAGCTTTTCTCCGTCAAAGTAAATCGAGCCTTCCGCTCCAAGAGTCAGAACAATCTTGGCACGCGGATAAGTATTATGGAGTTCTCGAACAATTTTCTCTCCATCTTTTTCACTTATATTTTCCAAACCAAGAATCTGTGCAGCTTCTACTTCATTTAGAACAAAAAAATCAATGTACTGTAAGGGCAATCCCAAAATCTTCTCATTCATCGGCGAAGGATTCAGAACTATCTTTAATCCCTTCTCCTCTGCAACCCGCACGATGCTATCCATACCGTTTATTTCATTTTGTAGAACAAGGAAATCTCCTTTTTCAAAATCCGAAATCGTATTGGCAATCTGCTCTTTTGTAATCTGATGGTTTGCACCGCTATAAAGAATGATACAATTGTCTCCACTCTTATCATTTTGAATAATCGCGGTACCAGTTTGTACCCCTTCTAAAACTTGAATATATTTTGTATCGACACAGGATTCTTTAAGTAGCTCTAAAAGAAAGTCTCCGTCTTTCCCTACCGCTCCGGCATGGGAAACGGAAACTCCCGCTCTCCCTAAAGCAACGGACTGATTTAATCCTTTTCCTCCCGGAAAAATATGTAAAGCCTCAGAGGATATAGTCTCTCCTTTTTGAACGAAATGATCCAGACTGTATACATAATCAATATTCAAAGAACCAAAATTTAAAACCTTCATAGCTTCTCCCGTCAATGATAAGCAAGGAGCTCATTTCGGATAGTCTTTAAATTTAGCTGTCTCCAAAATGGATTATCACGATATGAGCCCCTATTTCAGTTCCTTTATTCTTTAATCAGCCAACGCGCAAGATTCTGGAACAGACGATTGTAATCTTTCCATTCACAGAACTCGGGCGGTGCCCAGTGCGGTGCACAGTCCGTTGTAAATACAGCCGATCTCCCCTTGCCGTACTCTCCAAGAGCAATGAAAGGATCACCACAAACACTTGCAAGAAGCTCCGCTTCCGGCTTTAAAATGGTCTTGTTGTATCCCAAAACTCTTGGCCAAGTTTTTTCTATTCCTTCGAAAACTACATGGTCCTTCACAAAAACAGGACGAACACCTTCGCAATGTTCCATTCTATCATCTGTTGCAAGAACCTGAACGGGTAAAACCTCCTGTACCGCGGTATCCTGCCATTTCCCCTTAGCATCCACACCGGAGAAGGTCAGATATCCTCCTACCATCAAAAGTGCACCGCCATCCAATACGTAGTCACGGAGCAGATTGCAACGGTTCGGCATCAACTCACTACGAGTAAAGGTTGCGCCTGGTAACAGAAGGGTATTCGCTCCAATATCGGAAAGAATGATCAAATCATATTTCTTTAATTCCTCAAGACTGAAGGGAAACTCCTCCATAGCTAAGTGATTCGGCAGGAAGGTAAACTCATATCCGCCTTCTTCAAATGCTTTTTTAATATACTTCTCTCCCGTCTCATAAACTGAAGTATAGAAAGTATCAAAACCCTTTACATGGGTTGTATAGCTCATCCAAGATTCACCCGCCAATAAAACTCTCTTTGCCATTTTTCTCTCCTTTTCTTATTTGTTTCATTTGTATTGTTACACTTACTTTTCACTCCGGATTCGATCCGTCTTATGAAAAGCCTTTCCTATACGATAATCATGCAATTCATCTTATAAAATATGAATTTCGTTTTAAATATGGCTTATTCCGCCTTGCAAAAATCCAGTATCAGTTCTGCGTAAATCAAAATGGATTGATAATACGCTTCCAAATCCAGCCATTCGTCAATGCCATGGCACTGTGCCAAATTTCCCGGTCCAAACTGGATGGTTGGGCAGTCTGCGATGTTCCGCCATAAACGGGAATCACAGCCTGCAGGAGAACCGACTACCTTTACATTTTTCCCTCTAGCTTCACTGTATGCCCGTTTAAAACTGTCTACAAAGAGTGAATTTTCATCCATTTCAAATCCACCACCTGATTGATAAATACTAATTTCCGGCAGATGCTCTTCCAACCACGCATCGGATTTTGAAACTCTTTCTACAACTTCTTTAAATTCCTTTACCACCTGATTATGACTCATTTGATTCGGAAGATAATGTACACAGACTTCAAACATACATTCATCCGCAACAGTTGAGCCTGCAGTTCCGCCATGAATCACACCTACGTTCAGATTCGGTGCAGGTAACAGTGGATGCTTGTAATGAAGCAACCATTCATGCTCCTTTTCATTGAGAGCCTGTATTACTTTGATTGCCTTATCAATAGCGCTTACACCTTCTTTTTTTGCTCCTGAATGGCAGGATTTTCCTGTAAATTTGACTCTAAAAAAGACAAAGCCCATATGTGCCAAAATCAACTCATCGCTGGTGCCTTCACAGACCACAACACCATCCGCTCTTTCTCCGCTCATGATGGCCTGCATGGAGCCGTTTCCACCACCCTCTTCATCACAAACAGAGCTGATCTTCACTGTTCCGGAAAAAGGAACCCCTGCATCCTTTAGAAGCTGAACCGCCATCGTAGCAGCCATTAGACCGCCCTTCATATCCGCTGTTCCTCTTCCAAAAATCTTCCCGTCTCGTATCAAAGGGCTAAATGGAGGACTGGTCCACTCCTCCACCTCTTCTGCTGGCATTACATCCATATGACCGTTGAACATCAAGCTTCTGCCACTCTTTTCTCCTTGAAACGTCGCATAAACATTATAGCGATCTGTCTGATTGTGCCCGAGGTTTCCCTCCTGATAGAGAGTAAAGCACTTTTCTATATCTTCTTCCTTCATGGGGTCCAAAGTCACCTCAGCCCCCATACTCCGAAAGAGCTCTGCTATATAATCCTGTCCTTTTTTCTCTAAACCGCCTTTGATTCCATGCCCCAAGTCATGCGTATCTATGGCAACCAATTCAGATAATCGTTCCAGATATTTTTCTTTGTTTTTTTCTAAAACTTCTTTTAAAAGCTCCACTGTCATCCTCCGGAAAATTTAATCGTAGAGTTTTAAGCCCGCTTCAACAAGGTCCCAGAACTTTTCCACATCTATATCTATTCCTACATTTACATTTTCTTTCTTCTTCATATAGCCGAAATAGTCGCAATTCGTACGACCATAGGACTGGGAGCTGGAAGTATCCACCGTCACATTCATCGGCTTTGTTGTAATAACTGTCGGGTCAATCAGATACGCAATGGTTATCGGGTCATGAAGAGGACCGCCCTCCCATCCGAATACCTCTTTCTGGGTCTTACAAAAGAAAGCCATTAAGTCCGCAAAAAGAACCGATGCCTTGTTTCCTATTTTTCGCATCCTCTCAACAATTTTGGGATAACAGAGTGCCTTTCTTGTAACATCCAGCCCTACCATTGTGATTGGAAGCCCGGAAGAGATACATACATGTGCCGCTTCCGCATCCGCAAGAATATTAAATTCTGCGGCGGGAGTCACATTCCCGTTTGCATAAGAGCCTCCCATGAATACAATTTCCTGAATTTTATCCAAAATCTTCGGTTCCATGCGAATCGCCATTCCTAAGTTGGTCATCGGTCCCGTAGTCACCATAGTGATTTTTTCATCCGAGTTCATCAGTGTTTTTACAATATAATTCACCGCATGTTCCGCCTCAATTTTTCTTGTCAACGGCTCAAATACCGGTCCATCCAGTCCTGTTTCCCCATGAATGTCCCCGGCAATAACCTTATCTCGAACCATCGGTTGACCACAGCCAGCATAGACCGGGATATCCAGACTTAAATGCTGTACAACGCGTAAAGCATTTCTCTGTGTATTTTCCAGAGTCTGATTTCCCGCCACAACGGTAATACCGAGTAATTCCAGATTCGGATTCTTGGCGGCCAACAAAATAGCCACTGCGTCATCATGCCCCGGATCGCAATCTAAAATGATTTTTCTTTTACTCATCTTTTCTCCTTTTTTATCCATACTGAATTTATAAAATCCACTCTATACAAGGGGAATCTATATAGTGACTAAGATTCCTTACGCAATTATTTTATAGCTTTTCTATACATAGACCTTTTTACCGCGGTCTTTATTGCAAAATATTCTAAGCTACAGAATGGGTAAGTAAGGAAGATTCCTTCTTTCTTGCAGCCTGCATCTTGATAGCCATGGAAATGGCAAGTACCGCAATGGTTACAATATACGGCATCATCAAAATGAACTGTGCCGGAATTCCGTAAGCCTGTAATCTTGCTCCAACAGAGTCGGAAAATCCGAACAGCAGACATCCAAGAGCCGTCAAAACCGGGTTCGCACCGCCGAAATACATCGCCGCGACACCCATAAAGCCTCGACTGTTTGTCATATTCTCTACAAATTGAGTACTGTATCCCAAAGATAAATGCGCCCCTGCAAGACCTCCAATCAGTCCCGAAATCAGCATCGCCTGATATTTCACTGCATTTGCCTGAATTCCTGCAGTCTGTGCTGCCATGGGGAACTGTCCTACAGCACGAAGTCTTAATCCCCATACCGTCTTATAGAAGATAAACTGTAGGAGGAGAATGAAAACAATGACAAACCACTCTGTAAAGCGCCAGTCATTTAAGAGCGTATTTAAAAACGGTACATTTTCCAAAAAAGAAAAGTGCAATTTTGGAATGGCAACAATAGAAGGATTGGAAAAGCTGCCGCTGGTATGAAAAAAGACCTGTAACATGAATTTCGTTAAAGCGATTGCCAAAAGGTTGATTCCCATACCGATAGCACAGATTTCCGAGTTGTACTTAATATGGCTTACCGCCATAATCATGGCAATCATAGCACCGCCAAGCATTGCAGCAAGAACACCCAAAATCCAGCTTCCTGTAAAGTAGCTGATTGCCACAGCCGTAAAAGCACCGACAAGCATAATCCCTTCTGTTCCAATATTTAAAATATTGGCCTGTTGTGTGATTGCAGCACACAATGCCGCATAAATAATGGGAGTCGAGGCGCGGAAGGTTGCATATATCAGGGATAAGTTAAAGATTTTTCCTAAATTGTCTGACATTATTTTTCCCCTCCTTTATCTTTCTTTTCAGCAGGAACCGCTGTTTTCATTTCTTTTTCCATCTTTCTACGTTTTCCCAGTTCGATCACAAAGTCCATGGTCGCAATAATGATAAACACTGCAGAAATGGTATCTACAATCGATTTTGGTACACTCGTTGCCTGTTGCATCGCCATTGCACCGGCTTTCAGCACTGCAAGGAAAAAGGCAAGGAAGGGAGTAAACAGCATGTTGGACTTTACAATCAGTGCCGCAAGCATTCCGTTGGTACCGAGATCTCTTGCAAAGCCGTCCAGATAATATCCGTGCACCCCCAAAACCTCTATGCATCCTGCCGTCCCGCCAAGAGCAGCGGAAAGAAGCATTGCGCCGACAAAGACCTTCTTGGAGTTGATACCGACATAATCCGCATGTGCAGGGTTGGTTCCAACCGTTCGGATTTTATAGCCCCACTTCGTCTTATAGGTCATCCAGATTACGGCAACTACAACCGCAATGGCTATAAACACGCCCATATTTGCAGAAGAAGGCTTCATGATTTTCGGAATAGTCACAAGCACAGGCTTAGACTGCGGTGTCGCAACTCCTGCACTCATCGGACCACTCACCAGATAAGAGCCGATATAAAGTGCTACTGTATTCATAAGAATAGTGACACAGACCTCCGATACGTTAAAGTATGCTTTTAAAATAGCAGGAATCAGGCCCCAAAGCATGGCTACCACAATCGCCCCCGTAAAGCAGGCAAGATATAGAAGGGGAACAGAAAGGAAGCCCCAATTAATTCCGATATAGGCAGCAGTAATGCCTCCCAGAATAACTTCTCCCTCCACTCCGACGTTGAACGCTCCGGCCTTTGCCGCAACAGCAAAAGCAGTTGCCGTTAAAAGTAAGGGTGTAAAGCCTGCGATTACATTTCCTCTTCCCAGCTTTGTTCCCAATGCCCCTTTTAGTAATGCCAAATAGGCATCAATCGGATTCTCTCCAATAGCCAAGATAAAGACAGCTCCGATGAAGATAGCCAGAAAAAAGGTAAACAGAATCTTCAGAAAACTGTTTAATGACTTATTCATGCGCTTCTCCCTCCTTTTCCAGCTTTTTTTCAACACTGCCTCCCATCATAAGAAGCCCGAGATTATTTTCACTTGCCTCACCGGCACTTAATTCTCCTGTTATTTTTCCTTCATGTATAACGATAATTCTATCCGAGAGCGAGGTGATTTCCTCCAGCTCTGTAGAAACAAGCAAAACTCCGGCTCCATTTTTCTTGGCTTCCTCCAAGGTTTTCTGAATCGACTCAATTGCACCGATATCCACTCCTCTTGTGGGCTGCGCCGCAACAAGAAGCTTTTTATTCATGGAAACCTCTCTGGCAACAACGACTTTCTGGGCATTTCCACCGGACAAAGAGGAGGTCGGAAGCTTGTAATCGGTTGGACGTATATCAAAAAGCTTTACCATTTCCTCTGCGTGCTTATCCATGGCAGGGCTGTTCATTACCATTCCCTTCGAATAAGGTGCTTTATCTACTTCCACCGCCACAAGATTCTCTTCTATGCTCATCGTTCGGTTCAATCCACGTGTATTTCTGTCCTCCGGAATATGAGCAAGCCCTACCGCTCTTACTTTCTTTGGAGAAAGGTTTGTAATTTCCTTTCCATCTAAAAAGATATGACCTTTTTCAACCGGGCGAAGCCCTGTGATTGCTTCAATCAATTCAGACTGTCCATTTCCATCAATCCCGGCAACTCCTACAATTTCTCCTTCATTCACATGCAAAGACATTCCTCTGATTTTAGAAGTTTCCTTTTGGCTGGGAACCCAAACATCCTGTACATCCAGAATTCTCTTTCCGGCTTTTTCATAGGTCTTATCAATATTTAAAAAGACTTCACGTCCAATCATCTTCTTTGTTAGATCTAGCGGAGAGGTTTCTTCCTTGGAAACAGATCCCATATAAAAACCCTGTCGCATTACGGAAATACGGTCAGAAATTTCCATAACTTCATTTAATTTATGAGAGATGAAAACCAAAGATTTCTGTTCTTTTTTCAGGTTATTCAAAATTTCGAAAAGCTTTCTCGTTTCCTGTGGAGTCAAAACCGCGGTAGGCTCATCCAATATAATGATGTCCGCCCCTCTCATCAGCGTCTTTATAATCTCAACACGCTGTGCTTCTCCCACTGAAATCTGGCTTACCTTTTTATCCAGCTGAATTTCCATGTTGTACTGGTCTATAAAGTGTTGGATCTCTTTTCTCGCCTTTTCAAAGTCGATTTGCAAGCCCTTTCTTGGTTCAAAGCCCAAGATAACATTTTCAAGGACAGTCAAATCACTAACCAGCATAAATTCCTGATGAACCATGCCGATACCATGATGAATCGCAAGCTTCGGATCCAGCTTCCCCATCAACTCGCCCTTTACTACAATTTCACCGGAATCAATGGGATACATACCATAAAGCATTTTCATCATAGTTGACTTACCTGCTCCGTTTTCTCCAATCAAAGAATGAATTTCACCTTTTATCAGATTAAACTGTCCGTCTTTAACGGCATGTACTTCTCCAAAGGATTTTACGATGTTCCTCATTTCTACAACATATTCACTCATTACTCTCCCTCATTCCCTGGATAAAGAAAGGGCATGGGAAACTCTAAGAGTCCCATGCCCAAGACAAAGTTTCAGGCTTTATGCTTTAGGACCGAAACCTTCGTAATTTTCTACTACAATCTCTCCGGAGATAATCTTCTTAGCCAATTCATCACACTTATCCACAATATCCTGCGGGAACTTCTCCCCCAGTGCCTTCTTGATTTCTGCGAAATCGGTTAAGCTTACACCGCCTTCTGCCAAAGACAGATACTGTGTGGAACCACCCTTGAAACTTCCATCAACTACGGACTGGATTACCAGGTAACAAGCATTATCCACTCTCTTTACCATGGATGTTAAAATATGTCCCGGCTGATCGGCATCCTGATTTAAGTCTACGCCGATGGCATACTTATCTGCCTCTTTAGCCGCCTCAAGAATACCTGTTCCTGTTCCGGAAGCAACGTTCATCACGATATCAGCACCCTGCTCATACTGTGCAAGAGTTAACTCTTTTCCCTTTAAAGGATCTGTCCAAGAACCTGCAAATGCCTGAAGAATCTTGATGTCCGGATTGATATACTTTGCTCCCTGCTCATATCCAATGTAGAAATCATGCAGTACCGGAATATCCATTCCTCCAACCCAACCGATAACATTTGCATCATTTACATTGGGAATGTCGGTCTTCTGTGTGAACATTGCAGCCGCTGCACCTGCAAGGAAGGATCCCTGATTCTGAGCAAAGCTGATGGATTCCACATTATCAAGATCAACCGTTGTATCAATTACAGCGAATTTAACATCCGGATAATTCGGGGCATGCTCTGTAATATAATCTGCAATATTGGAAGAAGCACCAATAATTAAGTCATAACCCTCTTCACAAGCGGCAACAAGATTTGCTTCCCATTCCTGTGCAGTTGTTCCTTCAAGAGACTTTAATTCAATTCCGAAATCTTCAACCGCCTTCTTGGCACCCGCGTTACAGGAATCGTTATAAGACTTGTCACCTAAGTTTCCTGTATAAACAATACATACACGAATCCCCTTCTTCTCCGCAGCATCCGCTTTCTCACTTTCCTTTTCTTCCTTTACCTCAGTCTCCGCTTCGGTATTCTCGGCCTTGGACTGCGCTACCTCATTTGCAGACTTTCCGCATCCAAGTAGTAGTGAGCAGCTCAGTACACCCGCCAGAGCAACAGCAAGAATTTTTTTCATTCTCTTTTTCCTCCTTCGCTAAAATGAATTTTCCGAATTTTCATTTTGACTTTTTGTATAGGAAACTATTTTCCTATACTTATTTTCTTATTCATAAGATATATCAATCCTGCATTTCATGTCAATACGAATATATAAAGGCTTTGATTTTCATCTATTTCACACTAAATATGTTTTTATTTTTGTGCATTTCGCTTTGTTCTATATGTATTATCTAATCTATTTACTATTGAGAACGAATTGTTTTCGTTTTTTCTTCTATTTTTTCATCGTTCATTTTATTTATTTTGTATAGGAGTAAGCACTTCATTTCCACACCAAGCACCTTTTCTTCCCCTCTTTCTGATTCTAAATCTTTAAATTTTGGTATATGATATCTGTACTTTGAAAATTGGGAGAAGATAGATGAATATAAAGGAATTATCTCAACTGGCAGGCGTTTCCGTCTCCACCGTTTCCAAAATCATGAACCACAAGGATGCCAACATCAGTGCACAAACACGAGAACACGTCCTTTCTTTAGCCAAAGAATACAATTACAAGCCTTATTCCTTCGTGCGGAATCAATACCCTGAAAAATCCAGTATTTTTGGAGTTGTTTTTCGGGACTGTATTCCTGATGAACGACTTTTGAAAGGTCTTATGAATATCGCACGTTCCCGTGGTTATGGCATCACTGTATTGGAAAGTCATCTGAACCCTTCTCAGGAATTGAAAAATCTGGCACTTCTCTCTTCCAGTAATGTTGACGGAATTCTTTTTAACCCAATAAGCAAAAGCTTGTCTCCCGATATGCAGTCACAGCTTTTGCAAAGCAAAAAACCCTATTTTTTGTTTAGCGCCGAAGAAGAAATGGTCGGATCCGATTTTCTCCCGGCAATGTCCTACAGAAATATGGCGGAATTTTTGACAGAAAAATTAGTGGAAGCAGGACACAGTCGAATTGCCCTTATCGCGGAGAAAGACAGTCCTATCCGCGGAGAATTTATAGAAGGCTTTAAAAACTGTTTATACAGGAACTCTCTGCCGTTTACAGAGGACTTGCTCTTCTTCAAAGATAACGACAAATTTTATCGGAGTATCTCCGGAGGTAGCACTACTGCCGTGTTAAGTCTCCATTTTCAAAATTGCTTCCGTGTGTACCAGCGATTATTGAATCGGCACTTGCATATCCCAAACGATATTTCCCTGACCACTTTATGCAAGCACCAAAGCAATATCCATAACTTCTCCGAAATTTCGGCTCTCCTTATTCCTTTTGAAGCATTCGGAGAGTATTTAGGAAAATGCCTTATCACACAGATGGAAGCATCCCAAGATGCAAAAACTCCCGTTTCCATAAAGAACAAGCTCTCTCAGTTTCTTCCTGCATACAGCTTAAACCACAATAATTCGATTGGCGCACCTTCCACGGCTAAAAGAAAAAAGATTGTGGTTCTTGGCAGTGTCAATATAGACTCCTATCTCTTTTTCCGGGAACTCCCAAGCCCCGGCATTGCCGCTCGTACCGCGCGTTCCGCTTCCTACCTGGGAGGGAAGGGCATGAACCAAGCCATTGGAGTCAGTAATTTAGGGCACAACGCATCCATCATCGGACTGGTTGGAGATGACCTTGAAGCGGATACCATTTACGAAACTGCAAAGCAAAAGGGCGTGAATACCACTTATTTAAAACGTATCCCCGGAGAAAAAACAGGAAAAGGATATATCTTTTTAAACCATACGGGAGATTCTATGATTTCTATTCTTTCCGGTGCAAATGAATGTGTCAGTAAAAAAATCATCGAAGAGGGCGCTCCCGCCTTTAGCGACTGTAAAATCTGTCTCTTAAATACGGAAATCCCGCAAGATGCCGTGTTAAAAGCCTGTCTTCTTGCACAAAAAAACAGGATCCCCGTTATTCTCAAGCCTTCATCCATAAGGCAAATTGAGCAAAGAATCCTGTCTTTAACAGATATTTTCGTGCCTAACCTTGAAGAGGCCTTCACTCTCCTATCCGTAGATGAGCCAAGGTTAGCCGAAAAATTGCAGAAAATGCAAGCAGAAGAAAAATCGGACTGCATCCTTCTGGAAAGCTGCGCTGACTATTTCCTAAAGAGCGGAGCCGGCATGGTTATCATCACGCTCGGAAAAGCCGGTCTTTTCGCAAAAGGAAAGGGGCTCTGTACCCTATTCCCTGCAAAGGAAGTTAGTGCCATCGACACAACAGGTGCTGCCGATGCCTTTATCAGTGCTTTCGCTTCTTATCTTTTGTTTGATTATCCTATTGATAAGGCTATCCGTATCGCCATTTATGCCGCAGCTTTAAGCATTACCCGAGAAGGTGTAGAGCCGTCCTTGGTAGATAAAAATACCTTGGAGGCCTATATCGCAAAAGACGAGCCGGAGATATTAAAGTAAGTTAGAGACTTTCTTCACCCTTACCCATTTATCTCCTTCCACCTAAAGCAAGCCACCTGATGTCCTTCTGCCGCGCTCTCCAGTACCGGCCGAGCTTCCAGGCACAGTGCATACCTGTAAGGGCAGCGGGAAGCAAAGAGACAGCCCGTTTCCGTTCCGATAGATCCCGCCTCTCCTTCCAAAATGTCCTCTTTTTTAGCGACTTTACTAAGTCTTGGCACAGCGGCAAGGAGCGCCTTCGTATAGGGATGCAGTGCGGATTGAAAGACCTTGTCCGTATCTCCCGTTTCCACAATCGTCCCTAAGTACATCACCCCGATGCGGTCGCTGATATAGCGCACCATAGATAGGTCATGCGCCGTAAAAAGATAGCTGAGCTTTAACTCCTCCTGTAAATCTTTGAGTAGGTTCACAACCTGAGCCTGAATGGACACGTCCAAAGCCGCAATCGGCTCATCACAAAGTACCAGCTCCGGCTCTTTTATAAGAGCTCTTGCAATACCGATTCTCTGTCTTTGTCCGCCCGAAAAGGCATAGGGAGTCTTCAGAAGATCCGTTTTTGCTAAAGACACCTTCTCTAGAATTTTTTCTATCTTTTCTTCCTTCTCTTTTTTCGATAATCGTTCCTCTGAGAGCGGCTCTTCCAGAATTTCCCGAACTGTCCAATAAGGATTTAAGGAGGAATACGGGTCCTGGAAAATGATTTGCATCTTTTTTTGCATCTCCCTCATCGACTTTTCCTCCCCCATAGGAATTTCCCTGCCGTGGAAGAAGAGCTTCCCGGCTGTTCTGTCTATCATCCCTAAAAGGCAGCGCCCCAAGGTGGATTTCCCACAGCCGGACTCCCCGACAAGTCCGAAGGTTTCCCCTTTATTTAAGCAAATATTGACATCCTTTACCGCAGCAATATTTCCCAGTTTTTTTCCAAAAAAGTTTCGAATAGGAAAGTCTTTTTTTATCCCCTCTCCTCGCAATATTTCTTCTTTCATTTATTCCTCTTCCGTTTTTTACAGGTAAATGTCATGCACCTTATTAGAAATTTTCCAATCTCTAACAAGCAAGCCTATCTACCTTACGTAAAAGCATCTGTTCCATGACAAGCAAAGCTTTGCACCTTACTTAAATTCCTATTTTTTTGTGGCAAAAAAGCTATGCGTCTTACTTAAACCCTGCTCTTTTGTGGCAAGCCAGGCTATCTGTCTTGCCTAGACTCCTATTTTTTTTGCAAAAAAGCTATGCCCCTTACTTAAACTCCACTTTTTGGTGGCAAGAAAAGCAGTGTGTCTTGCTTAAACTCTGCTCTCTCGGCATCTCCACTTCGCAAATAGGGAGTCTCTCCTTACAACGTTCAAAAAACGGACAGCGCATGGGCTTTTCAAATAAAGAAGGCGGATTCCCCTCTATCGGCTTTAGCCTCTCTCCCTTTTCCATTTCCATCGACGGAATCGCGGCAAGAAGTGCTTTCGTATACGGGTGTGCCGGAGTGGAGAAGATTTCTTCTACCTTACCCTTCTCCATGATTTTCCCGCCGTACATCACGAAAAGGCTTTCCGCATTTTCAAAAACAAGTGAAAGATCATGCGTAATTAAGATAACCGCCGTGTTTCTCTCTCTTGCCTCTTCCTTTAAAAGCTTCAGAATCTGTGCTTGAATCGTAACATCGAGTGCCGTAGTCGGCTCATCCGCAATAAGAAGTGCGGGAGAACAGGACAGCGCCATGGCAATCAAGACTCTCTGCCTCATGCCACCCGAAAATTCATGCGGATACTGCCTGTATTTTTTCTCCGCATCGGGAATCCCCACAGAAGAAAGAAGACGGATTGCCTCCTCCTTCGCCTCTTTTTTGGTCATTTTTTCTTTCCTGTTCCGAAGGATGACCTCGGAAATCTGCTCGCCAATTCTCATCAGAGGATTTAAAGCGGTCATGGGATCTTGGAAAATCATGGAGATTTCCTTTCCCCGAATGCCGTAATACTCTTTCTCCGATAAAGAAATAAGGTCTTGCCCCTTAAAGGACAGTTTCTTCGCTGTTCTTCTTGCGCCGCTCGGAAGAAGACCGAGGATCGATTTCATCGCCACTGATTTTCCGCTTCCCGACTCTCCGACAATCGCTGCAAGTTCTCCCTCTTTCAGAGAAAAGCGGATACCGGAAACAGGGTAAACCGTTTTTTCCGAAAGCGGAATCTCCACACTTAAATCCTCTACACTAAGAAGCTCCTCTTCTTGCTCTCTATATTCATCTACTACTCTCTTTTCTTCCACTCTATATCCTTCTTTTTTTCTGCACACTTCTTTATTTCTCTGCTCTTCGTTTTTTCTCTGCGCTTCGTTTTCTTCCCAATTCATCTCTTTACCTTAGTTATAAAATTCATACTTCAAAAGCCACAGTTTTCCTCAATTCAATCTAATACATATAGTTCAATCATTATAGATTTCTTCCCGGTGCATGCTATCTTTCCGATTCAATATCCGGCTAAGTCCCCTGTGAGGCAGATGGATCCAGAGATTTCCGTAAAACCTCTCCCAGCTTATTAAAGGAGAATACGGTCAGTATAATAAGAATTCCGGGAAGGACCGCCATGTAAGGGGCTTTCTGCAAAAACTTCTGTGAACTTTGCAACAAGCTTCCCCAGCTGGACATCGGAGCGGAAATTCCTCTTCCGAGGAAGCTAAGGGCACTTTCCACCATAATCGATGAGGCAATCGCTGCGGTAGAAGCCGTAATAGTTGTCGGAAGGATAGACGGGAAAATATGAGAGAAGAGAATTTTTCCCGAAGGAATTCCGAGGAATCTTGCATACTGTACATATTCTCTTTCTTTTAAAGACAAAACCTCCGATCGAATCAGTCTCGCGATTTCCATCCAGCTCAAAAGTCCGATAACAAAGATTAAAGAGAGAAAGCCTCTTCCAAAAAGCATTCCAATGACCATAACCATAATAATCCAGGGAATGGAAGATATCACATCTACGATACGCATAAGAATTGCATCAAGAAAGCCCCCGAAGTAGCCGGAAAAAAGCCCCAAAACCACACCTATGCTCATGCTCATAAGCATCGATAAAAAGCCCACCAGTAAGGAGACTCTTCCTCCGTAAAGCACGCGTATAAAATAATCTCTCCCCACCTCATCCGTACCGAAAAAATGCGCCGGAGAAGGCGATGCCAAAGCATGAATCACATCCAGCCTATCCGGATCGATGGGAATCCACTGAACCACTATGCTGATAAAAACTGCAAAAAGAAGATAAAAGAGAGCTAAGAGCGCAAGCTTATCCTTTTTCAATGCAGAAAAGAAATTGTTAATTCTCATATCCACCGGCTCTCTTTCTTAAAAGGCAATTCGCGGATCCGCTAGAGCATAGAGAATATCCGAGAGGAGGTTCCCCAGTATCACAAGCGTTCCGGAAAAAAGCAAAACCGCCATAACAATAGGATAATCCAAAGAATCCACGGCTTTTACAAAATATAAGCCGACACCGGGCCAAGCAAATACACTTTCCGTAATGACTGCACCTGTTACAAGAAGCGGCAACGCCATTCCGAGTTTTGTAAAAAGTGGCAAGAGAACATTTTTTGCAACATGATGAAAAAGAATTTCTCTCTTGTTGGCACCGAAAGCTTTTTGTACCAATACATAGTCCTGTCTAAGCTCCACAATTGCAGAGGAGCGAACATAACGGCATAAGTCCGGAAGAAAAACGATAACGAGAACCAGGTAGGGAAGCACGAGATGGCTTAAAAAGTCTAAAATATCGCCTTCCTTTCCTATCGTTTGCATCCCTTGTAAGGGAAAAATCTTCCACTTATATCCAAAAAAGTAAATAAAAATCATAGCTATCCAAAAGCTTGGCAAAGCAAGTCCCAGCGTAGAGAAACCGTCAATCAACTTATCCGGCCATTTTCCTTGAAAGCTTGCGCTGTATAATCCAAGTACAATCGCCAGGATATACGCGGTGGCATAGGAAGGTAGGACCAGTTTGATAGTATTTGGAATCCGAATCAAAAGGTCTTTCGAAATACTGGTATGATTTAAGAGCGAATTCCCGAGGTCTCCTCGCGCCACTCTCCCTACCCAGCGAATGTATTGCACGGGAAGAGGGTCTAAAAGTCCCAGTTCTTCCCTCTTTTCCTCCCTCTGCGCCTCTGTCATCTTGGAATTTGCGATAGCATCCACTGCATCATAGGGTGCCAGATTCATTAAGGTGAAGCAGAGCACCGTAATAAGAAAAAGCAGAGGAATCGTTTGTATTAATCTCTTTACTATATATTTAGCCATAAAATCCTGATTTCTTTTGTAAAAAAACCAACTTCTTAACAAGGCGTCATGTGCTTATGCCGATATCCTTCTAAAACGGATATCTTCGGCCTCGACTTAGCCACTGGTTAAGAACGAGATACCGCGCGCTCTGCACACAATATTCATTCAAAATTATAAAATAAAGGGGCTGTAAAAAAACAAAATAATAAAGTGATTTTTGCAATATAGGTCTGAATGCGGGGTAGTCTGAGCCCGTCGGTACTTGCGAAAAACAAGAGAAACGCAGTTTTTCGCTTAGTATCCGTTACGTGGCGAAGCTAGCGAGAGCGTGCCCAAGTTCAGACCTATATTGCTTAGAAAATTATTTTGATTTTTTACAGCTCCTTTTTTGTTCTTAACGACTATCTTTCGCACATTGTGTGGTATCTCGTTTTAACAAGACATCACTCTCAAAGTATGCGTATTTCATTTTAACAAAACATCATTAGATAAGTTATACAAGAAAAAATATGCAAGATTTATATAAAACAATAAAGACAATCAGTTTTATTATGGACATAAATTAGTAATTTGAATTTTATGTCTTGAAATCCAAACTCTAATCGTGTATATTCTTCAGTAAAATTTCATTTAAGCCAGCTAAAGACAAATGTTTGTTGTACATCGCCTTGGGAGGATACTATGCCAAAGTATATCTTGAAAAGAGCCATTATGTCTCTGATAACTGCATTTTTGGTAGCAACCATGACCTTTTTTGTCATGAACATGGTTCCCGGCGGTCCTTTTCTGGCTGAAAAAGCGGTAACTCCGCAGGCACAGGCTGCGATGGAAGCAAAATACGGTTTGGATAAACCGCTATTTCAGCAGTATACAACCTATATGACAGGGCTTCTACACGGCGACTTCGGTCTTTCCATTAAGAAGAGAGGAAGGACCGTAGCGCAAATCATTGCCGTAAAATTCCCGGTTTCTGCTCGTATAGGAGGCATGGCACTTGTTTTGGCCGTTCTTACCGGAGTGCCTCTCGGTGCGGTTGCCGCCTTCAACAGAGGAAAGTTTTTAGATAATCTCATCATTGTTTTATCCACGGCGGGAATTGCTATTCCTTCCTTCTTATCCTCCACTCTTTTGGTTTATGTCTTTACAACAAAACTTCATTTATTACCTTCTCTAGGCTTAAAGGATGCGAGAAGTTATGTGATGCCGGTCATTGCTCTTGCCCTGTACCCCAGCTTTTACATGGCACGACTTATGCGTTCTTCCATGCTGGACGTTATGGGACAGGACTATATGAGAACAGCAAGAGCCAAGGGCGTAACGACTTTCAAATCCATTTTTAAACATGCGCTCCGAAATGCTATTCTTCCCGTTATTACCTACTTGGGACCGCTTCTTGCGTCTCTTATGACAGGTTCCTTTATTGTAGAAAAGATTTTTAATATTCCGGGGCTCGGTTCCGAATTTGTGAGCTGTATCACCAGTCGAGATTATCCTATGATTATGGGAACTACCATTTTCCTGGCTGTATTTGTTATCGTCATGAATCTTTTCGTGGATATTGCCTACGCTTTTGTCGATCCGCGTATCAAATTAAAGTAGGAAGGAGAGATGAGAGTATGGAAGAAATAAAGAAAAATCCCTTAAGTATGCAGGTCTCCATGGAGGACTTTATGCCTGCGTCCGGTGAAGATAAAGAGTCCTTGGTGGTTATGCGGGAATCCGTCGGTTTCTGGAAAGACGGTATTCGCAGATTCCGCAAAAACAAGATTGCCATGAGTGCTTTTTTCCTTGTTCTTTTAATTATGATATTCTGCTTTATTGTTCCCACCTTCTATCCTTATAAGTATGAACAACAGATGAAGGGGTCTGAGCGTTTGGCACCGATGCAATATTCGAAAGTGGAACAAGCGGAGATGGAAAAAGGAGAGAAGGTTTTTCCGCATCTTCTCGGAACGGATCAAAATGGACGTGATTATATGATTCGTGTTCTCGTTGGCGGAAGAGTATCGATGACTGTCGGCCTTGTAGCCTCTGTTCTAATTTTAATGATCGGGTCCGTATTTGGTGCCATAGCGGGATATTTTGGCGGAATTATCGATATGATTATGATGAGAATCGTGGACATTATCTATACCGTACCGGATGTTTTGATTATTATTCTGCTGGCGCAGACTCTGAAGTTTCCATTGGAAAAGCTATCCATGCTTCCTGCTTTTACCTGGATGCAGAAACTGGGCTCCAACATGATTTCCATGTTTATCGTGTTTGCCTTACTCTACTGGGTCGGCATGGCCAGAATCGTTCGTTCCCAAATTATGATTTTAAAGCAAAGTGAATATGTGACAGCGGCAAGAGCTTTGGGAGCAGGCCCCGGAAGAATTATTTTCAAACACCTGATTGTAAACTGTATCGGTACTTTGATTGTTACGACCACACTGCAAATCCCGAGTTCCATCTTTACGGAATCCTTCCTTTCCTTCTTGGGACTGGGAGTACAGGCCCCGATGCCATCCCTCGGTTCCCTGGCCAGTGCGGCATTGAACGGCTTCCAGACTTATCCGGAAAAACTTTTTGCACCGGCTTTCCTGATTTTTATCATCATTTTAAGCTTTAACCTCTTGGGAGACGGACTTCGTGATGCCTTTGATCCCAAGTTAAAACAACAGTAAGAAAGGAGTAAATATGGCAGAAGAGTTTCTCGTAAATATCCAAGAAGAACGACTTTCCTTCTTTACTCCTGCAGGAGAGGTAAAAGCCTTAAATAATGTCAGCATTCAAATGAAGGAGGGAGAGGTTCTCGGTATCGTTGGAGAATCAGGTTCAGGAAAGTCCGTTACAGCCTATTCCATTATGGGTCTTACCGCGCAAAACGGAAAAATTGTAGGCGGCACCGTGGATTTTAACGGACATGCCATTCAGAATATGACGGAAAAAGAGCTCCGTAAGATTCGGGGAAATGAGGTCAGCATTATTTTCCAGGATCCCATGACGTCCTTAAATCCGGTATGGACTATCGGAAACCAAATTGCGGAGGCGGTGTCTCTTCATACGGATAAGAAGGGGAAGGCGGCTAGAGACAGAGCGAAAGAACTTCTGGAGCTGGTTGGCATCAACGAACCGGAGAAAAGACTTAAGCAGTATCCTCATGAGCTTTCCGGCGGTATGCGGCAAAGGGTGATGATTGCCATCGCTCTGGCCTGTGAGCCGAAGCTTCTTATTGCGGATGAGCCGACGACTGCGCTGGATGTGACAATTCAGGCTCAAATTCTGGAGCTTATGCAGGAATTAAAAAAGAAGCTTGGTATGGGAATCATCATGATTACCCATGATCTGGGAGTAGTGGCATCCATGTGTGACTATATTGCGGTAATGTATGCCGGTGAAATTGTGGAATACGGTACAACTGATGATATTTTCTACAATCCGAAACACGAATATACCAAGGGACTTCTCCGGTCTATTCCGAAGTTTCATGAGAAGGATTATTCGAGGCTGGTTCCGATTGACGGGCAACCGGTGGATTTATTAAATCCGCCGAAGGGTTGTGGCTTTGCGCCAAGGTGTGCATCTTGCATGAAAATTTGTCTGGAAGTGAAACCTGAAAAGAATTATTACGGGGGAGTACACTATGCCAGATGCCTCTTACAGCAGAAAGAGGATTTCTTAAAGAACTCCGGAAAGGGGGAAGTATAATGGCGGATCATTTACTCGAACTCAGTCATTTAAAGCAGTATTTTCCCGTTGCCGGCAGTAAAAAAGTGGTCAAGGCGGTGGATGATGTTTCTTTCTTTATCAATAAAGGAGAAACCCTCGGTCTTGTTGGAGAATCCGGTTGCGGAAAAACAACGACGGGGCGATCGATTTTACGACTCCATGAGCCTACAGAAGGGAAAATCGTCTATGACGGGGAAGTGATTTTTGATTCCGAAAAGGGAATCAAGAAAAATATGCTTCCTTACAGAAGAAAGATGCAGATGGTTTTTCAGGATCCTTATGCGTCTCTTGATCCCAGAATGACCGTAGAGGATATTGTAGGAGAGGCTATTGATATTCATAAGCTTTGTAAGAATAAGAAGGAGAGAAGAGAGAAGATTTTATCTCTCCTTTCTACCGTAGGGCTGAACTCCGAGCATGCGAACCGTTATCCGCACGAGTTCTCCGGAGGACAGAGACAAAGAATAGGAATAGCCAGAGCGCTTGCCGTAAATCCCGAGTTTATTGTC
>ERZ773197.1012-NODE-1012-length-20682-cov-15.609735_pt1 | contig 20682 bp, 24 predicted proteins | sample MGYA00580999_ERZ773197 | MGnify/ENA primary metagenome ERZ773197 (study PRJEB29015, sample SAMEA2738166) | human oral metagenome | biome: human oral; feature: human-associated habitat; material: saliva | place: China | collected 2185 ...
CTCTCTTCTTAATTTTTTGCATAAGAAAAGACGATAGATGTTTTACTTTCTATCGCCTCATATCATAGATATTCAATTCCGTAGTCAAACTTCATCAAAAAAACTAAGTTGCCTTGAAATATCCTTCCCTTCAAATAAATTGAGATGGTTAAATATAGCTTCATTATCATGAACGATACCGTTCCGTTCACAGAATTCATGAAACAAACCCATTAGTTTTTTATTGTTTCTGCTGTTTGCTACATAACTTTCATGCTTGAGTTTGGAATCTGCGATAAATGTAATGCAAAAGTTTACAAGTTAGTGTATGATTAAAAAATAGAACAGTATTATGTTTTGAGTTAAGATAGGATGAGCTTGTGCTTTGAACTTGGAAAGGAAGTGAACCGGCAATTTATGAATAAATATAGCAATAGAAAACATTTGCTTTTAGCGGCACTCTGCCTTCTAGTTATATTATCTTCAATAGGGGGATATTTTATTTATAAACATATAGAAAATTCCAATAGACTTAAGATGGAGGCATCCGGGAAACACCTGAAAGGCTATAACAGCAGAAGCATATATGTATATGACCTTACGGACGGAAAAGTGGTTAAAAATTTGAATGGCAGAGAAAGACTTCCTATGGCATCTTTGACAAAACTCATGACATGCCGAAAAGCTTTGCAGATTATGGATGAGAAAAAACTTAGACTAAGGGAAAAAGCAAGCATTACGAAAAAGGCATACAATTTAACAGTAGAGCAGAAAGAGATTATGGTGGGCTATAAAGTAGGAGAGAAAACTTCTTTTGCAGATTTATTGTATGCTATGATTATGCAGTCCGACGGTGCTTGTTCAAACGCAATTGCCGATATACTGAGAGGTACCATTACCGGATTTATTGGTGATATGAACCGAGAGGCACATGCAATGGGACTGAAGAATACTCATTATGAAAGTGTGGAAGGCGTGGACAAGAAAAAGCAGTATACCACAGGGGAAGATGTGACTAAACTTCTGGTAAGCTCCCTTAAAGACAAAGACTATTACAAGATCTTTACAGACAGGGATTTCAAATCTTCGACGACCTCTGAACATCCCGACGGACTTTCTTTTTCAAATGCGGTAATTTGCAAATTTGAGGAATATAAAAATAAGGATTTCAAAATTTTAGGAGGAAAATTCGGCTATACACCGGAGGCGGGAAAAAGTCTTGCAACGCTTGTGGAAAAGAATAAGAAAAAATATATTGTGGTTACCTTGGGGCATAAGTCCGCCCCGGAAAGCTATGCACATGTGGAAGATGTTATTAAAATTATGAAAACTGCCGGAAATAAATAGAGGAATATTTTCTTTGACAGGAATTTAAAACAGAAAACAAAACGGGGCGATACCTATTTGGGTATCGCCGCACTTTTTTGAACATAATTATGGCGGAGTTATACCTAAAATACCGGGTTTATGGATTTATAAATTTACAATAAGAGGTGATAAATCAATTCCGTCAACGGATGACAGAGCTGTGTTGAGAATTTCTCTAATGAGCTGGCATCCACCGGGTTCTTTAGATTCTATATTTATCGGAAGGATAGGATCATGCAGAGATTTTCTGATAAGCAGCCAGCCGTTATATTTTCCGGTGTAGGAAAGTCTGACACCCTCATAGTTAGGCTCAACCGAGGAAAAGCGGATTGCGTCGTGTTTGAAAGAAGCAGGGAGTTTTTTTACCTGCTTTAAGGCTTTTTCTGCACAGCCTGCAAAGTCTTCCGCAGTAATCGGAAGGCGAACTTCTGTGGATTCTGCCGGGGAATTCAGCCCGTCCAGAATGGAAGAAAGTCTTAAACCTTTTTTGAATAATTTTGCACTTTCAATAACTATTCGTGTTGCCAGAAAGGCACCGTCGTCTAAAAAATAGTTATCCTTATATGCTGCATGACCACTGGTTTCAATGGCAAGAGGGCTGATTGTTCCGGAGTTGTTTAATTCTATAGCTTTGTTAATTACATTTTTGTATCCTCGTTTAAATCGCAGATGCTTCAGCCCTAAAATCTCTTCCAAAAAAACATGAAGCTCATCACTTGTTACGCTGTCTGTTACAACGGTGGTCCCCGGATATTTGTCGGAGATGAGAGCTGCAGCCATCGCAACGATCCCGTTTCTTGCAATTTCATTTCCTTTTTCATCTACTGCAGAGGATCTGTCCACATCTGTGTCAAATATTATTCCAAGGTCGCACTTTTTGTTTATTACCTGTTGGGTAATTGCTGCCATTGCCTCTTTGTTTTCCGGATTCGGGGCATGATTTGGAAATTTTCCGTCCGGCTCCAGAAAGAGACTGGCGGAAATATCGGCACCCAGAGGTTCAAGGACTTTCTTTGCATAAAATCCGCCCGCACCGTTTCCTGCGTCAACACAGATTTTTATTTTAGTCAGAGGCTTTTCAGAACCGGTCTCTTTTACGATAATTTCCCTCAAATGAGCAGAGTAGGTATCCATGAGCCCGATTTTGGAAGGCTCTTTTTTTTCTGCCGGCATGAGTTTTGCCAATATCTGATTGCTTTCTGCAAATGTGAGTATATCGGTAATATCCCCTTTATCAAGACCTCCATCACCGGTAAAGAATTTAAAACCATTGCGGTTCCACGGAAGATGGCTGGCTGTAATCATTACAGCACCGTCTGTCATATATTCCGGAAAAACAGTGCTCATGAACATTGCCGGAGTGGAAGAAAGAGAAGCGTCAAGGACTTTAACTCCATATGGCAAAAGTGCCTGCTGAAAATCTTGAAGTATCCTTTCTCCGGACAGCCTTGAGTCACGCCCCAAAGCGATGGTGATTTCTGAAGTTTTTTTGCCTGTTGACAAGGTTAGCCAATATAGAAACCCTTTGGCAATTCTGGAGGTAGCCTCACCGTCTATATTAACAGCTTCACCGGGAACTCCATCCAGTGCAATTCCTCTTATATCACTGCCGTTTTGTAATTTGCTGTAATCGTAATTTGACATTTGTCACCTCATAAAATATATTTTAATATGAATATCCGGAATTTAATTATATTGAATAAAAAAGGCTATTTCAAGGGAGATTTTTTATTTATATAAACTGGTATTAAAGGACAGAGTAGAATAATTGCAGCGTTTTGGAATATAAGAGGAATATATGGCAATAAATACAATATTTATGATATAATTAGCGAGAATACAGATTATAAAAAAGCTGCCGGGCGGATATTGAAGTGGAAGACAGATTCGCATGCAGAACGGATATTGAAGCTTTGACGAATACGATTATATAATTCACTTATATACAGCAGAGAGGAGGATTTCGGCAGGTGAAGAAAAAAGGAAATTTTTTGTATAAATTGATTATAATGATTTTGCTGTGCATAATCGGATTTAGCGGCTATAAAGTCGGAACTATTTTATATAATTATTACATAGGTACCCATGAGAACAATAAGGTTATTGAAGCTGCTAAAGTAGAACTCAAAAAAAATAAGTTTAGAATCAACTGGAAGAAACTTTTGAAGATGAACCCTGATACTATTGCGTGGATAAGAAGTGAGGATACACCTATTAACTATCCCATCGTTCAGGGAAAGGATAATGACTATTACCTTCACCGTTTATTTAATGGAGAATATAATTTCAAAGGAACACTATTTGCAGATTATCAAATAAAGAAACCTTTTAAGGACTTTAATACCATCGTATACGGACACTTGATGAAAGACGGCTCTATGTTCAAATCCCTCAGCAAGTATGATGATATAGAGTATTACAGAAAGCATAAAACCATGTTTTTAGCCACTCCGGAAAAGAACTATAATATTAAAATTTTTGCAATGGTAAAGATTGTTGCTGACAGTGATTTGTACAGAATAGACTTTATAGATGCAGCAGACAAACAGCGATACATTGATAAGGTAACGGAGCTTTCAAAAATTCGGACTTCCGTCAAGGTGGGTCCTAACGACAGACTGGTTATGATGAGCACATGTACCACAGATGTAAACGAAGATAGATTTGTTGTTTATGGAAAATTAGTTGAAAGAAAATAGGAATTAGATTATATGCATATTGGATTTTGTGATGATCAAGCAGATGTTATTGCGAAATATAGGAGGCTTATAGAAGAAATCTGCTTAAGAGAAAATTTTAGCTATAAGATAAGTACTTATAGAAATGGAGAACAGCTGTTATTTGAGATGGAAGATGTTCTTCACAGTATAGATATTTTATTTCTGGATGTGATAATGCCGGGCAAAAATGGAATAGAAGTGGCTGGAGAACTTAGAGAAAAAAACTTCACCGGAGAGATTATTTTTCTGACTTATTCCAGGGAAGCTATCTACCATGCCTTTGATGTTAAGGCAAATAATTATTTACTGAAGGAGCTGGCAACAAAATCAAGAATTGAAGAGGTTTTTCTGGCAGCGGCGGATCTGGTAAAAGAGAAAACAGAGGAATATTTGTTGCTTACCGGCGTGGGAGAGTATAGAAATGTTGCGATTGGCGACATACGCTATTTTGAGGTTAACCAAAAAATCGTAACCGTATATTATGGCAATCAGGATTTTGAATTTGTATCTACAATAGGCAAGCTGGAAAATCTTCTCTTTAATAAGGGTTTTATCAGAATTTCCAGACCCTATTTAGTATCAATAAAATATATTGAGTCTTTCTCCTATGGGGAAGTGATACTTACAAATGGAGAGAAATTGCCGGTAGGCAGAAAATATTACAAAGATTTGAAAGAAAAAATGAAAGATAGGAAGAAATAAAAAAGTGACCGGTTTAAAACGAAAAATCATAGTTTTCTTCGCTTTGTTTGTCCTCATGTGTATGGCATTTACCAACGCATACGGCATAAGCATCGAAGAAAATAATAAAGAACAATACGATGTGAAAATTAAGAGGCATGCTACTGAAACCTCCGAGGGTGTTAGAGTTTATATTTCCAAAAAAACAGGGAAGGTTGTTTTTATTGAAAAAATTCCTATGACAGGTCATCGATGGGGCAGATGGGAAATCGTCAAAAAGCCTACATATTCTGAGGATGGATACAAGATTAGAAGATGCCTGAAGCATCCTTATCTTAAACATGCAGATAAAAGAATTTTGCTCAAAACCGGACCCAAGTGGGGCAAATGGATAGTGGACAGAAAACCCACAAAGACAAGAGAGGGGCTAAAGCATAGAATTGATGAGCTCCATAAATGGAGAATAGAGTATAGGATAATTCCAAGAATCAAGTCCTTCCCCGAAGCAAATGATAATTCTTTTTCTCCGGGCAGAATTACTTTTGATCCTGACACTGTGAATAATCCCGGGAGCAATCAAAACTTTAGAAAAGCAATGGGAGGAAGTTCTTCCGGTGATAGCAGCAGCAAAGACTCACCCGATGGTGGAGCTTCTGCTTCCGGCGGACAGAGTTCAGAGGGAATAGAATCGGATAAAGGCTCAACTCACATACCTTTCGGAGCGGCAGATGCGGCGATTGCTTTTGCAAATGGAGCTGTTGCAGTCTTTTGGTGGATTCTTTTGCTTCCCCTTGTAAAAGTTATGTTCTGGATTGAGAAGAAGAGAAAAGAAGCAGAGGAGAATAACCTATGATTATGAGAAGAATTATTGGTATTGCAATTTTGTTGTTACTGATCACATGTGGAGCGATAGCTTATATTGTCTTGAAGAGAAAAGTGAAAGATGTCGAATCAGATCTTGTTATTGCAGAGAAGAAGGATATAAAGGGGAGGAAATAATATGAAGAAAATATTAGTTACTGTCCTCTGCAGTTTCCTTTGTTTAGGTGCAATACCGGGAACGGCGTATGCTTCGGATAAAGAGACTTTTGATTTAAAATCATCAAAATATGAGACTTTGGACAAGGAACTTATGGAAATTCTTTCTTTTTCGTATACGGAGAACGGTCAAAAACCTAATAACGAGCATAGCAAAACCCATTTCATTATAACGCAGCTGGATGAATCGGGAGAGCATTTTAATCCTATAGTAATAGAGGGGAAGAATGGAAAGGCACTCTTTAATGAAGCACTGCTGATTAACTTCCACAGTGCCGGAACTTATAGATTTGAAATTCGCCAGTGGATTGATAACGGAAACGGAAATCCTTTATTCCCCGGGAATATAAATCCTTCAGAAAATAAATATGTCAAGTATGATGAATCCAGGTTCGATGTAAGAATAGATATTGTTCGGGATTCAGAATCTCCTTCCGGACTGAAAATTAAAAGAGTTTCGATTATTAACGCTACTACGAAACAGGAAGTGAAAGAAGTGTCATTTGACAATAAAGTAGGGAAGAAAATAACGATATCAGGAACCATAGATAGTGGAGATAAGATACTAAGAGCAGGAGCTAAAAACAAGCTGAAGATAACCGTAAAAAACACAGGACCATTTGTGGTTAGAAATATTTATATCAGAAAATACCTTCAGAAATATACTAATTTTATAAAGGGAGACAAATATTTTGACAATGAAACCCGAGGGAAATATACAAATATTACAGGAGGGTACGGCTGTATAGAGGATAGAGAACACGGAACATGGTTAATAAGAGAGCTTCAACCGGGAAAAAGTGTAACGCTTGGATATACGATAAGGGTTCATACCTGTAAGCCTGATAATCTGAAGGCAAAGCACGATATTTTGTATGAGATAATGCCAAATATAGAGCTTGAAAAATTTTACATCAATCAGAGCAGAGATCCCGGTAATTTCGGATAGTTTACATTCAATTTGGTATTACAATTTAAGAATTTGTAGCTTTAAAAGAACTTATCAATAAAAGATAATGGAAAAATTAAAAAGGGTTATCTGAATAAGTCTATGTTTTGTGTGTTGTTAAAAGATGCGATGTTGGAGTTGTAGAATATTTTCCTAATGTAGATGGAAAAACAACAAGAATACAGTTGGAAGTTAATTTTGTTATTAGCAGAAGAAATCTTAGGCATTATATCCAGTTAGCCTTGTCACATATGTTTGACAATCATAGAAAAGAATATATCAATAATTGGAAATGAACTTGAATAATTTATACAGTTTGGGTAGAATAGTGATGTGAAGAATGTTGTTTTTTATTGTTAATGTCGATATGTAATAATGTAAAAAGTGCCGGACTTCGACAGAACTTCATAAAATGTTGAAATTCAAACATTTAAGGGGATATATGAAAAATGTTGAGGGTAAAAAGCATGACAACGAAAACAAATAAAAAGGAGATAGACAGAAACGCTATCTCAAGATATTGATATAACAGCAATACAAAAGAACGGGTTTTAATAGAAGCATAGTGAAATGTAAATGCTTGTAATGTTTAGTTTGAATAAATAAATCTTCAGGTTTTAATAGAAGCATAGTGAAATGTAAATAAAGTTCTTCTGCTTTTGTTATCATAATATACCTCCAGTTTTAATAGAAGCATAGTGAAATGTAAATACAGAAAACGAAGCATTAAATTCTGGAGCTCCAGTATGTTTTAATAGAAGCATAGTGAAATGTAAATACAAGCTCAACTCCAATACGTACAACGCCGCCGAGCGTTTTAATAGAAGCATAGTGAAATGTAAATATTCCTCATATTTGGTCATCTGCATCACCTCATATCGTTTTAATAGAAGCATAGTGAAATGTAAATGTTGACACCTCTCAAGTGTGTAACCGAGTACAGATAAGTTTTAATAGAAGCATAGTGGGCTTGAGATATAATAGGGATACAGAGGAAAAAGCTTGATAAATAGGAGCTTTCAGCACTGTATCCCTATTTTTAAAATCAAACAAAATATCGAAAAGGAGGCTTTTATGATATGTAAAAGAATATTTCAAACCATTATGTCAGTTATTCCATTAGCAAAGGCGGTGGAGAATAAATGAGATGGATAATAAAAATAATTTTATTTCCAATCAGCTTGCTGTTAAGTATTCTTACTGCATTTTTAACATTCTTGCTTAGCGTAGGAACAGCAATCCTATATTTGCTTATGCTGATGTGTGTATTTGTTGCCATAGGCTCATTCTTTATGCTACACAACACAAGAGCAGCAATAGAAGCACTCATTATAGGATTTCTACTAAGTCCTTACGGAATACCGATGATAGGAACTGTAATTATAGCTTTTATACAAGGAATCAATGAAGCCATAAAATCAATATAAAAAATTTCATAAAAATGGTTACCAAGGGCGATAGATAAAAACTATCGTCTTTTTTAGTGAAAAAATATCATGGAAAGGAGAGCTTTTAGATGAGTATGTATTTATTTGATGAACAACCTATCGTTGCAAATAAGACATTGGCAAGAGAGATAGGTTTAAATGAAGCTCTTATCTTACAGCAAATAAACTATTGGATAGAAATAAATAAGAAATCCGGCAATAACTTCTGTGACGGAAGATATTGGACATATAACTCAATAAGAGCATGGCAGGAAAAAGATTTTGACTATATGAGTTTCGATACTGTAAAAAGAACCTTTGCGAAGTTGGAAAAGGCAGGTTTTCTACTCGTAGGAAACTACAATAAAGATCCAAGAGATAAAACAAAATGGTACAGCATAAATACCGAAAAGCTGGAGGAACTTTATATTGAAATTGAGAACAAAAAGAAAAAAGAAGAATTACAAGCCTTAGAAAAAGCTGTGCCTAATGCATTAGGGCAAAATGCACCAATGGAAAAGTGCAAAATCCACCAATGCACAAGTGCAGATTGCACCAATGCAACAGAGCAAAATCTGCCAATGCAAAATGGCAATATGCCCCAACCATTACCAGAGAATACTACAAATAATTCATCAAAGATTACTACAGATATTTCATCATATAATTCCACCCATCATTCCGTCATAGATGCCGAGTATTCAGAACCAAGAAAAAGGATGGACGGAGAGGCGGAAATAGAAAACAAAAATATATATCAGAACTGCTTAGATGAGTTAAGAACACAGACAGGCTATTATGAACATCTTGAGTTGGGCAATAAATTTATAGTTAAAGACTTTGATGAGATATTAAAGATACTGGCAGATATTATGATACTTGATGATAGAGAGCTTGTTACAATCAATCAAACGAAGCTTCCGGCACATATAGTAAAAGAAAGATTTAGAAAACTTAAATCAGAGCATTTGGAGTATCTGTCAGATGTTATTAAGGAAAATGAATACAAGATTAGGAATATCAGAGCATTTGTCCTAACAGCAGCATATAATGCACCAAGTGGGATAGATGCACATTACTCTGCCCTTGTAAGCTATGATATGAGAGGAGGATATTGAATGTGATTAACGAAGAAATTGCAAGAAAGACACTAAGCCTTGAGATTAAGGCTGCCAAAGTAACCGGAAAACTTCTTTTAAATCTGTTGAAAAAACTGATAAAAGAAGCAGAGAAACTGGGAGGGCTTGAAAAACTCGTTAAAGTAAACGGAAATGAAGTCAAGCTCAAAGATATGGCGAAAAAAGGACAGCTTGAAGAAATACCGGTAGAAGAAGCGGAGCTTAAGGAACTGAAAAAAGAGCTTAACAAATATGGTGTTAAGTTTTCAGTGATGAAAGATAAGGAAACAGGCAAATACTCCGTATTTTTCCAAGCCAAAGATATGAAAATGATGGAGAAAGCCTTTAAAAATGCTCTTGCAACATCAGAAAGAAAGGCTGAGAGGAAAGAGTCCATTCACAAAAATATTGAGAAGTTTAAGGAGATGGCAAAAAATACTGTTTCTAAGGATAAAGTTACGAATAAACAAAAGGAGCAGAGCTTATGAGCAGTTTGATAACATTTGAAAATATGGAATTCGGGAAACTCACTGTAATGGAAAAAGACGGTGAGTTTTTCTTTATCGGAAAAGAAGTAGCCGAAAAACTGGGCTATTCAAACACGAGAGATGCTTTGGTAAGACACATTGCGGAAGAAGATAAGGGAGTCGTGAAACACGACACCCTTGGTGGTAGACAGTCATTTACGATAATCAACGAGTCCGGTCTTTACTCTCTTATCCTATCTTCCAAGTTACCACAGGCAAAGGACTTTAAAAGATGGGTAACCACAGAGGTATTGCCGAGTATTCGTAAGAATGGCGGATATATCAAAAATCAAAAAAAATGAGTAATGAAGAAATATTGGCAAATGCGGTACTCCTTGCCAATCACCTGATTGCTGAAAAAGAAAAAATCATAGAAGATTTAGAGCCGAAAGCCAAGTATTTTGATGAACTGGTGAATAACCATATGCTTACTAATTTCAGAAATACAGCAAAAGAGCTTCATATCCCACAAAAGGTATTTATTCAGTTTTTGATAGATCAGAACCTTATTTGTTGGGATAAGAAAAATAGACTTCTACCCTATGCCAAGAACAACAAAGGATATTTTGAAGTAAAGGAATGGTGCAAAGAAGGGAGCGAAGCGGTCGGAATACAGACCTTTGTAACACCGAAAGGCAGGAGCTACTTATTACTTTTTATTGGAGGTGAAAAGACTCGTGATAGATAAAATATTAAAGGACATCAAAGGCATATTTAAGGTGCAAGATAAGGCAAAGTTTGTAAAACAAAACATTCCCTATCTTGCATTTTTCTATATTGGCAACATCTTCTCCTATCATGTGAGAAGTTATACCGGTGGAGATGTGATTGACAGGATATTTCAGGGGATATTAGAGCTTAATACAATGAGTTTTCTCCCAAGTATTTATTTGGTGGATATACTGACAGGAATAGGAGTTGCTGCTATAATTAAATTCATTATCTATACCAAAGGTAAAAATGCGAAAAAGTTTAGACAAGGGAAAGAGTACGGCTCGGCAAGATGGGGAAATAAAAAAGACATCGAGCCGTACATGGATGAAAAGTTTCAAAACAATATCTTGCTAACACAAACAGAACGATTAACCATGAACGGCAGACCGTCGAATCCAAAGTATGCAAGAAATAAGAATGTACTTGTCATAGGCGGATCAGGAAGTGGCAAGACTAGATTTTTTGTAAAACCAAACCTTATGCAAATGCACAGCAGCTATTGTGTAACCGATCCGAAAGGAACGATAGTTCTTGAGTGTGGCAAGATGCTTGAAGATAATGGCTATGAGATAAAAATCTTAAACACCATTAACTTCAAAAAGAGTATGAAATACAATCCCTTTGCTTATCTTAGAAGTGAAAAAGACATACTCAAATTGGTACAGACAATCATTGCAAACACCAAGGGCGAGGGAGAAAAAGCAGGTGAAGATTTTTGGGTGAAAGCCGAGAAACTTTACTATACAGCACTTATCGGATACATTTTCTATGAAGCTCCAAGAGAAGAAAAGAACTTTGCAACTCTCCTTGATATGATCGATGCGTCTGAGGTCAGAGAAGATGACGAAACATACATGAATCCGATAGACAGACTCTTTGAAGCATTGGAAAAGAAAGAGCCTACACACTTTGCAGTGAAGCAATACCGAAAATATAAACTTGCTGCCGGAAAAACAGCGAAAAGTATATTGATTAGCTGTGGTGCAAGGCTTGCTCCCTTTGATATTCAGGAACTTAGGGACTTGATGAAAGAAGATGAACTGGAGCTTGATACACTCGGAGATAGAAAGACTGCCCTCTTTGTTATTATCTCCGATACCGATGATACCTTTAACTTTGTGGTATCAATTATGTACTCACAGCTATTTAATCTTTTATGTGATAAAGCCGATGATGTATATGGTGGAAGATTGCCAGTTCATGTAAGATGCCTACTTGATGAGTTTGCAAATATCGGCTTAATTCCAAAGTTTGAAAAGCTGATTGCCACAATCCGAAGCCGAGAGATTTCAGCAAGTATTATATTGCAGGCACAATCTCAGTTAAAGGCAATCTACAAAGATAATGCCGACACGATTGTAGGTAACTGTGATAGTACCTTGTTTCTTGGTGGAAAAGAGAAAACAACATTAAAAGAACTTTCGGAAACACTGGGAAAAGAAACCATCGACCTATATAACACATCGGAAACAAGATCGAATCAAAAGAGTTTTGGGCTGAATTATCAAAAGACCGGTAAAGAGCTGATGAGCCAAGATGAAATAACCGTTATGGACGGCGGTAAATGTATCTTTCAGCTTAGAGGCGTCCGCCCTTTTCTATCGGATAAATTCGACATTACAAAACACAAGAACTATAAGCTCTTGGAGGACTATGACAAGAAGAATTTGTTTGATATTGAAAGCTACATGAAGCGAAAAGGAAAAGCAAAACTGAATAGAGATACGGTTATTACAAGAATGCAGTAAGTCTAAAAAATAGATTTGCTGCTTTTTTATTACTCAAAATCAGGAGGAAATATGATAAGGATAAGAAGTCCCACTAAGGAAAAACTAAATAGCAAAAGCATCAGCGATTGGAAAATAAAACTTTCAGTCGCTTTTTTTATTGAAAAGAAAAGGAGAAATTAAAAATATGAAGCAGGAAATGATGAACATCAATGCCAACTTGGTTGCAGAGCCTATTTTCTCAAGTTTTGAAAAAGACGGAGAAACGGTAGAAGTCGTTAATTTTGCACTTGTAAAGAAGTACGGGAAAGGCAAGGAATATATCAACTGTGCCGCTTACGGTGAAAAGGTGGAAACAGCGAAAGACTTTGTAAAAGGCGATCTCATTCATATCTTTGGATATTTCAAAGAGCGTGAAAAAGACGGTAAGACTTACAAAAACTTTTTAGTAAAGTCATACAACAAAATTGAAAAGAAAGAAAACAAGGAGGAAGAATAAAATGGAATTTTTTACACAGGCAGTAGATGTACTGAAAGTATTGGTAATGGCGGTAGGAGCAGGACTCGGTGCGTGGGGCGTGATCAACCTGATGGAAGGTTACGGGAACGACAACCCCGGCGCAAAGAGCCAAGGCGTGAAGCAATTGATGGCGGGAGGCGGTATCGTCCTTATCGGCTTAAAACTCATTCCGCTTCTTGCCAATGTACTAAAGTAGGAAGAAAAGGAGCGATGAAATGTTTGGGATATTCGACAAGATAGAAGAATTTTTCAAGGAGCTTCTACTGGGCGGTATCCAAGCAAACTTAGAGTCCATGTTTCTTGACATCAACAATCAGGTTGGGAAAGTGGCAGCAGATGTAGGAAAAACTCCTATGGGATGGAACGGAGAAGTATTTAACTTTATCAAGAGTATTAACGACTCCGTCATTATTCCCATTGCAGGACTAATCATAACGGCAGTCCTTTGTATTGAGCTCATCAATATGGTCATGCAAAAGAACAATATGCACGATACGGACACCTTTGACTTTTTCAAATACATCATCAAGATGTGGATTGCTGTATGGTTAGTATCTCATGCCTTTGAATTTTCAATGGCGGTCTTTGATGTGGCACAAAGTATGGTAAACAAAGCGGCGGGGGTGATTAACACCTCTGCTGTTGTTTCTGGAGATCAAATTGTTCAGATGGTAGAAGCTTTAAAAGACAAGGGGCTTGGAGAACTCATTATGATTCTCTTTGAGACCTCACTCATTAAAGTTGCCATACAGGGAATCTCCATTGTTATCATGCTTGTTGTTTACGGAAGAATGTTTGAAATCTATGTTTACTCATCGGTTTCAGCCATACCGTTTGCGACAATGGGAAACAAAGAATGGGGACAGATCGGAACAAACTACATTAAAGGACTATTTGCCCTTGGACTGCAAGGACTCTTTTTAATGGTTTGCCTTGGAATTTACGCAGTATTAGTTAAGACAATACAGATTACAGACATTCATACCGGTACCTTTACGATACTCGGGTATGCAATTTTGCTGGGACTGATGATGTTAAAAAGCGGAACACTGGCAAAAAGTGTATTAAACGCACACTAAAAAAGAAAGGAAAGATAGTATGAAGAAAAGAAAAACAATATGGAAAGCAGCACTTCTTGTAACAGGCATTGCCTTTGTGATGGATAGAATCAGAGTTCATAAAAAAATGAAAGAGCTAAACAAAAGAATCACCAAGGTTGGACATTGTCATAATGATTTTTGTCTGATGCAGGGAAGAATCAATCAAAGCACAGAGGAACAGCTTGCAATTATTCAGGAAGAAATCGGCTCCGTATATGAACACATGGAGGAGCTGTCAAAGGAAAAAGAAGATGGGAGGTAAATCATGGCGTATGTACCAATCCCGAAAGACTTAAAGAAAGTAAAAACGAAGGTCGCTTTTAACTTAACCAAAAGACAGCTGATCGGATTTACTCTCGCAGGGCTGGTAGGAATACCGGTCTATTTATTTATGAGAAAGTTTGTAGCAAATGATATAGCGATTCTATTTCTCATCGTGTCTACACTTCCCATTTTTTTCATTACACTGTTTGAAAAAGACGGACTGACCTTTGAAAAATATTTTAAGTATATCTATTTACACAAGTTTTACCAACCGCAAAAGCGTGTGAGAAAGGAGGTTTACCTTGAACAGCAAAAGAAAAATTCAGCAGCTAAAGCTCATGCAAAACGAAAAGGCGTTAAGAAAGGAGAAACAGGAATTAAAGCAAGATAAAACAAAGATGAAAAAAAAGAAAGACGGATTTTTGAGCCTTATCTTTAAGAAAGAGCCGAAACGCCATACTGTAGAAGATACCCTTCCCTATCTTAGAATGTTGAAAAGCGGGATATGCCAGAGTGATGAAAAACACTTCAGTAAAAGCATAGCCTTTGAAGATATTAACTATCAGCTTGCCTTAGAGGAAGATCGAGACCTTATTTTTAATCAGTTTGCCAACTTCTTAAATTCCTTTGATCCGAGTGTCAAGATTGAGCTTTCGTATATCAATCAGCTTGGCAGAAACGAAGAAATGCAGTCGGCAATTCAGATACCGGATAAAAAAGACGGCTTTGACGAGATACGCCTTGAGTTTCGAGAGATGCTAAAAAATCAGATTGTAAAGGGAAATAACGGGCTTAGAAAATCAAAGTATATTACTTTTACCGTCGAAGCGGACAATATGGAGCAGGCAATCTCAAAACTGGAAAGACTGGAGATTGACATCTTATCTTCCCTAAAAAGTATGGGCGTGCGTGCAGAAAGCCTAAATGGAGAAGAAAGGCTGAAAATCCTTCACGATGTATTAAATCCGGGCAAGACCTTTGAGTTTTCCTACAAAGACCTAAAGAAAAAAGAAAGCACCAAAAGCTACATTACGCCTGATGAATTTAACTTTACACCGAGTAGATACTTTAAGTTCGGGAAGTTTATCGGAGCGATAAGCCATTTTCAAATCCTTGCCAGTGAACTTTCAGACCGTATGCTTGCCGAGTTTTTGGATATTGATGATAACATCAATATTTCCTTTCATATCAAGGCGATCGAGCAGTCGGAAGCCATTAAGATGGTAAAACGAAAAAATACCGACATCGACAAAATGCGAATTGAGGAAAACAAAAAGGCGGTAAGAGCGGGTTATGATATGGACATTTTACCCTCAGACCTAATTACCTATGGTGAAGATGTGAAAAGCCTACTCAAAGACTTGCAGACAAGAGATGAGCGTATGTTTGTCGTAACCATTATCTTTATGAACTTTGCAAGGACAGTACAGAAACTGGAAAACGCCATTGCACAAATCAGCTCTATTGCCAATAAGCACAACTGCAAATTAAAAAGACTTGATCATGCACAGGAACAGGGACTTGTAAGCGTACTTCCTCTTGGCGTGAATAAGCTGGAGATTAACAGAGGCTTAACTTCCTCATCAACAGCCGTCTTTATACCGTTTACCACAGAGGAGCTTTTCATAAATTCAAGCAACAGCTTATACTACGGACTGAATGCACTAAGCCATAACCTGATTATGGCGGATCGAAAGAAATTAAAGAATCCCAATGGGTTAATCTTAGGAACACCCGGAAGCGGTAAGTCCTTTAGTGCAAAGCGTGAAATGGCAAATGCGATTTTGGTAACGGATGATGATGTCATCATCTGCGATCCGGAGGGCGAATATGGCAATCTTGTGCGTCAGTTTAACGGAGAAGTCATTAAGGTTAGCAGTAAATCAAAGGATTACCTCAATCCCCTTGACATCAATATGAACTACGGCGATGGAGATACACCGTTAAAAGACAAGGCAAACTTCATCATGTCTATGCTTGAACTTGTCGTTGGAGGAAGCGGACTGACAGCAGAGGAAAAGTCGGTTATAGACAGGTGCTTACCTAAGATTTATGAGAAGTATTTTAACGAACCTGAACCGAAAAACATGCCTATCTTACAAGATCTATACGATATGTTAAAAAATCAAGAAGAAAAGGTCGGAAAAAAACTGGCAACGGAGATGGAGATCTATGTAACAGGCTCTCTTAATGTATTTAACCATCAGTCCAATGTGGACTTAAATAAGCAGCTCCTTTGTTTTGACATCAAGGAACTGGGCAGTCAGCTTAAAAAAATCGGAATGCTTGTGATTCAGGATCAGGTTTGGAATAAGGTATCTCAAAATAGAGGAAATAAGGCAACAAGGTATTACATCGATGAGTTTCACTTGCTTCTAAAAGAAGAACAGACCGCTTCCTACTCCGTAGAAATATGGAAGCGTTTCAGAAAATGGGGAGGAATTCCGACCGGCATCACGCAGAATGTCAAAGACCTACTGATGAGTAAGGAGATAGAAAATATCTTTGATAATACGGACTTTGTCTTAATGCTCAATCAAGCGTCAGGAGATCGGGAAATCTTGGCAAGAAAACTGAAAATTTCCAAACCGCAGCTTAAATATGTTACCAATTCCAATGCGGGAGAAGGACTGTTATTCTTCGGAAACACCATCGTTCCCTTTATTGATAAGTTCCCGAAAGATACCATTCTTTACCAGAAGATGACAACGAAACCGGAAGAAGTGAGGTGATAGCTTGTGGAAAAGAAATTAAGGCGAGATTTTAAGGAAAGGCAGAAAATCAAAGAGGAAGCAAAACTGTTAGGGAAAGAATATATGGATGCGGATGAAGCCGGTAAATTAAAGCATGGCGATGATTACCGAGGGAAAATTATTCACGAGAAAGACCGATTTCAGGATAAGATCCACGAAAAGGAAAGCAAAAGAAATTCCAAGAATGAGCTTTTGCAAGGAAGTTCCAAAAGAAAGGTGAAACAGCTTAAAAATGTTGTAAAAGACAAGGAAACAGATACCTCAAAAGAAGATAATAAATCCCCTCTTGTCTCCGGCGATGAAAACAGTGTTTTTACTTCCCTTGCAAATGATGAAACAATAGCCGATGAGATAGTTTCTGCACCGAAAAGCATAAAAACAGAAAAGGAAATCTCCTTTGAAGAACAAAAAGCCGAGCTTTTAAAGAAAAGAAAAATGGCTGAAAAAGTCAGAAAAGAGTTAAGAACGGAAGGAAAGTACAGTCAAAATGAAGAAATCTACGATCCTTTGGGAAAAGACCTTGATAATGATGGTATCATCGACAGGTATGACAATGACTTTAGAGACAGCGACTATTTTGAATCGACTTATGATGTGGAAGATAATCTTCATACCAAAGAAGGTATAACGGAACACTCTAACAAAAAGCACAATGCTCAAAAGAAGCTGTATAAACGAAAAAACTATTCGGATAAGGTCTATACAAGGAAAAAGGAAGACAATCACGCAGACGATAAGACGGAAGGGAAAAAGTCTTCCAAAGAGATGATTCAGGGCAGAGAAAAGAAAAAGTCTGCAAAGGGATCTGTTCTGTCAGGTTTAGCAAAAGGAAGTGAAGCGGTAAGGGATTACCTATCCCATGGCAGTGATGAAAATCAGGGTGTGGAAACCGGAGAAAAGATTGCAGACGGCAATTCAAAATTACTTCATGGGATAAAAAACTATGCCGATAAGAAAAAGGCTAAAAAAAGCTATAACCTAAGCAAAAAAGATTACAAGATACGAAAGCGTAAATCAAAATTGGAGTTTCGGGAAGCCAAAGAGGAATTAAAGAAAACAAAGGAATATAAGCAAGCAAATGCTTTTAAGAAGTTTCAAAAGAAAAAGCAGATGAAATCCGCTATTGGGAAACGAAATAAATCAAGGCTTAGAGATCGTATCAAAGAAAGTCTGATCGGAACACTGAAAAGCTCCAAAGAAATGCTGATACGAAAAGCAAAGGGACTTATGATGATTGTCATAGGTCTTATTATTTTGGGGACTTTTATCATTCAATTTGCAGGCACCTCCATGACCGGAATGATAAACTCTACAAGCGGCGTATTAACTACAACCTATCTTTCCGACCAAAATGTACTAAGTGAAATCAATCAACAGTTTTCGGGATTGGAAGAAGGTCTGCAAGATGAAATCAGTTCCGTAGAAGAAAATTATCCCGGCTATGATGAATATCTCATAGAAAAAGAGGGAGAAATCGGACACAACACCCATGAGCTTTTATCCTACATCACTTCAAGATGTGGAGAAATTAAGGATTCAAAGGAAGTTCAAAGTATCATCCATGACATTTTTACAAAGATGTATGATTTATCTTATCGAGAAGAAATTGAAATCAGATACAGGACGGTTACGGAAACATATACCGATGAAGATGGCAATGAGCATACCGAAAGTCATGAAGAAGCTTATGAGTATAAGAAGCTCATAGTAACACTGAAGAAAAGGGAAATGGACAGTATCGTAAGAGAAATCTTCGCAGAGTATCCCGATAATGTTCTTCACTATGAAGCCTTGCTTGCCTCTAAGGGAAACATGGAAACTGTCTTTGGAAGCGGAAACGGAAATTTATCGGAGATTGTAGACAATCCCGACTTTTCAAATCCGGGAATTGCCTTTGACGATGTAACGGTGAAGGCACTGTTTAACGAAGCGGAAAAGCATATCGGAAAGAGATATGTATTTGGGGCGAACGGGCCGAATAACTTCGACTGTTCGTCCTTTGTGTGCTGGAGTTTTACCCATTCGGGTGTCAAGAATATGCCACGAACAACCGCTTGGGGAATATACAAAACTTACTGCAATCCCGTATCTCCAAGTGAAGCAAAGGCGGGAGATATTATCTTCTTTAAGAACACCTATGACAGCGGCTCCCCTATTTCTCATGTCGGCATTTATGCAGGAAACGGTATGATGATTCATGCAGGCGATCCGATTCGCTTTGTCAGTATCAATACACCTTACTGGAGGGAGCATTTCTACGGCTTCGGCAGAGTCAAGTAAAGAAAGGACGGTAAAATGTGAAAAAAGAACTTACAGCAGTGAAAAACAAAATTCAAAAGTTAAAGGATAAAAAGGCTCTGATTGATGAAGAATTGGAGCCTTTATTGATTCGTGAAGAAGAACTTGAAAATGAGGAGATTATTGCCATTTGCAGAAAAAACAATATCACAATTACAGATTTAATGGCAAAGGTTAAAAAGGAACAAACGGAAATGAAAAAGGAGAAAACAAATGAGAACAGTTATGAAAAATAAGGTATTTACAAGGTTAATGACAGCATTACTTCTTGCTGTTACGGTCATTTTGGCAGCTTACCCATCGGTAGCCTATGCACAAGTTGATGAAAAAGAAGCAGCAAAGGAAACAGTAAAGGAAGAACCGAAAAAACCTGAAATTACAGTTATTAAAAAGGAAGAAGAAAAAGAAGTGCGTTATCCCAATAAATTGACTGCAAAAGAGCCGGAGAATTTAAAGCAAAAAATGGTTTCAAACGGAGAAACAACCAATACCAATAAAGGGATTCCGACCGAGCCTACCAAATCAAGGGCAAGTGTTACGGAGAATGTAAATAATGCCAATCAGGAGTATCCCATTCATCATGGAGATAGTAGCGATAACAAAGAAACGGATAAATATTCTGCGGATGCCAGACAGTTTATTACTTTTCAGACCAAGAACGGAAAGACCTTTCATCTCATTATCAATCATGATGAACAGGGAGAAAATGTCATGCTTCTTACCGAAGTTTCGGAAGATGATCTGCTCAATATGGTAGAAATCAAGGAAAAACCGAAAGAAGTAGTTAAGGAAGAACCCATAAAGGACGAACCGAAAGAAGAAGCAAAGCCTGAAAAAAAGGAAGAAAAAAGCAGCACCGGAACATATATCCTGCTTGCTCTTGTAACTTTGGGGGCATTGGGAGCAGGCTATTATTTTAAGGTGGCAAAAAAGAAAGAAGATAAGGAACTGGAAGCCTTCGAGGAAGATGATGATTTCTTCTCGGAAGCGGAAGGCAGTGAAGAAACGGAAAATGAAGAAGTTGAAAATCAGGAACTGGAAGATGAAACAGAGGACAGCGAAGAAGATTAGGAGTAAAAAAGATACTATTTGCTGTAAAACACAGGGCGAAGGAGAGAAAATCTTTCGCCCTCTTATATTGAAAACGGGAGGAAAAATATATATGAAACTTGTAATTGCTGAAAAGCCAAGTGTTGCATTATCAATCTCAAAGATAATAGGAGCAAAGAATAAAAAAGACGGATACTATGAGGGAAACGGGTACAGAGTAAGCTGGTGTGTCGGGCATTTAATTCAAATGGCAAATCCCGATTCTTACGATGAAAAGTATGCCAAATGGAAGATTGATGACTTGCCGATTATTCCAAGTGAATATCAGTATGAAGTGGCAAAGGCAACAAAGAAGCAGTTTGCAGTCCTAAAAAAACTGATGAATGATAAGGCGATTGATACTGTTATCAATGCCTGCGATGCCGGACGAGAGGGAGAAGCAATCTTTA
>ERZ773197.1013-NODE-1013-length-20682-cov-6.792360_pt1 | contig 20682 bp, 16 predicted proteins | sample MGYA00580999_ERZ773197 | MGnify/ENA primary metagenome ERZ773197 (study PRJEB29015, sample SAMEA2738166) | human oral metagenome | biome: human oral; feature: human-associated habitat; material: saliva | place: China | collected 2185 ...
ATCCGAAAGATGGTTCTGACAAGCTTTTTAATCACATGGCTTATTGCGACATAGTAGTGCTTGCCCTCTGCCCGCTTTTTTGACAGATAGAGCCTGAATCGCTCGTCCCATCCAGAAACATATATAGCAGCATTGAAAAGTGCGTAACGCAGATACTTAGAGCCACGTTTTTCCATGCGAGCATAAGAAGATATTAGCTGTCCGGACTGGTACGTAGACGGAGATAGTCCTGCATAAGCAAGAACCTGATCTGCATTGCTAAAGCGTGTAAAGTCTCCAATCTCTGCTAGAATCATTGCACCCATACGATACTTGATGCCGGGAATAGTTGTAATTGGAGAACCACACTCATCCATGATTTTCTGAATGGACTGCTCGACTTCTTTAATATCGGAAGTCAGTGTGTCAATTCGGCGGATTGTCTGCCTGAGTTCCATTGATTTAGCAGGCATAAGTGATCCGATAGAAGATTTTGCAGTCTCTCTGATTTCGATGGCCTTTTCACGACCATAGCGCCCTTTTGAAGCATCAGCAAGTAGAGCTTTCAGGTGGGTGAGATTGGAACTTGCGATAAAATATGCTCCCGGCAGTTCCTGAAGAAGACGGTATACCGAGTTCATGTGCAGAGTCGGAACAAGAGGCTCAAGCTCCGGGAACAGGATGTTTACAAGCCTAGATACTGAAGTTTTCAGTTTCGCACGTTCTTTGACAAGCTCAAAACGATAACGAGTTAATGACTTCAGCTCCTCGCTGTGGTAGGATGTACCTGTATAGGGCTTGAGTGTCTTATCAGTCACAAGCATTTCAGCAATGGAGCGGGCATCGACTTTATCCGTTTTCGTCTTTCTAAGGCTTTGACCTTTTCTGTAAAGATTTGTATGTAACGGATTGATGACAAAGGTGTGGTAGCCATGGTCAAGAAGTGATCCCAGAATGTTGTAGGAATAGTGACCGGTAGCCTCGAGTCCTATTTTTATCTGAGATTTGTCCTTTGAGACAGACTCAATCTTGTGGAATAATTCTCCATAGCCATCGCTATTGTTCCGTATCGTAAAGACTTGGAAAAGTTCTTCGGTATCTGGCCCAAGGATACAACAGTCATGCTTATCCTTAGCAACATCAATTCCAACGTAAATCATTTAGTAAATCCTCCTGTAATAAGTATTTGATGCTGTTATCGACCCACAGGGCTCTTTGCTGATTGTATCCTCGTTCTACATAAACCGTCATGCGGTATCTAACTGATCAACAATGTAACAAAGAGGCTGTGGTTGGAGCCTTTCGAAAACCGTCGTGCGGTAGGAGTTAGAAACCAATCCACAGCATCAGATAACAATAGTAGCTGATTACCAAGAACAGGTAAAGAAAAGCTACAACTTAATAATACGAGGGGTTATTATGCATATAGAAATTAATGCTGGTGGTCTTGGTGGGATTGCCATTGCTGAATATCAATCAAATATGTCGAGCTTAATTTCTGATGCAGAAAAAGTAATTTCAAGTTTCAAGGCAGTAAGTAATTCTACATATGAATTAAGTGGAGGAGCAGGAAATCTTCAAAGTGCAATTAGTGATATTTCCTCAAGAGTTCAGCACGAGATTGAAAAAAAAGAAGCTGCAATTAATGTGCAAAAGAAATCAAATGATTTCTTGGAGTTAGCTAATAGAATTGATAAATCTGTATCGACATTAGTTAACAAAAATAAAGAAGAATTTTACAGAGTTAATCCTTGGCTTAAACCACCAGAGTCACAGGTTGAGGAAAAACCATGGTACGAAAAAACATGGGATTGGTTGTGTGGAAAAGGTGAAGCCCTTGTAGATGGAGCTAAGAAAGCATGGAATTGGATCGGTGATACAGCTAAGAAAGCTTGGGACGGGCTGGTAGAGTTTTATCAAGAACACAAGAAAATAATAGATACAGTACTAATTGTTGTAGGTGCAGTTGCAGCAATAGCTGCTGTTGTTGTAACAGGAGGTTTGGCATTAGTTCCGTTGCTAGGTGCAATAGGTGTATCTACGGCAACGGCAATAACGATAAGTACTGCAGTTGCGGTTGTTGCAGTTGTGTCTACAGTGGTTTCGAGTACGATGAATGTGGTTAACATTTGGTGCGAAATTGATAACCCGATTTTCAATACATTTCAAAAAGCGGTAAATGTTATCAGTACTGTATCGAATATTACATACTCAATTGGTAATATATATAATTCTATAAAAGGGATTACACCGCAACAGTATATTGTAAATCATCCAGTAGAGTCACCAATATATACAAGCGTTGATCAGTTGTCGAGAAACCAGGTAAAAGTTTTAACTGATTATTCGGGTGATGATTATCGGAATATCAATAACTCATTGAGAGGTATGGAAACGGCCACACCTGAAAATGCACAAAGAATAAATACATTAAAACAGACACTAGATAATTCATCTTTACCACAAGATATGACTTTGTATAGAGGAACAACGACAAATGCTTTGGGTGATTTGAAGGGGTTAGCACCAGAGGATCTAGTCGGAAAAACATTTGTTGAGAACGGATTCATGAGCACATCGACAAGTAGCTCAGTTGGTAATGGATTTAAATATGATATGCAGATTACAATTAATGCTGTGAAAGGCTCTCATGCTATGGATATTTCTTCTATAAGCAACTATACGTATGAGGCAGAGGTATTATTTAGCTCAGGACAGGAAATGATTATAACGGGTGCAGAAAAGATCAATGGAGTTCTGCATATAACAGTGTCTATTTTATAAGGAGTTTTTGATGACTAAAAAGAAATTAACTATTGAAGAAAAATGGAAATTTGATGTTGAAACCTATGACAATGGGGCTAAAGTTAAAACAAAATTTCCGCAATGTGAGGGGTGTCTATATTATGTAAAAGGCGATGCACTACATTGCAAAAAGTTTGTGGAGGATAGAAAACCGAAGGAGGTGCTTTTAGCACAAAAGGAATGCGTTTTTTTCGAGGCGACAAAGAGTTTAGAAGTTAATCTGTTCAATGATATAGAAGAAAAACTATACGGAGGAATTTTTGGATTTATAATAGGGGATTTATTAGGAGTCCCTGTTGAGTTTTCTTCAAGGCAAGAAAGAGATGCTGATCCTATTAAGGAGTTACGTGCATATGGAACATATCATCAACCCTTTGGTAGTTGGTCAGATGACAGCTCTTTTACATTGTGTTTAATGGACGCAATGATAAAAGACAATATTGTTGATGAATTGAAAAATAATATGATTGATTGTTATAAAAAGGGATTATTCACTCCTAGGGGGCAGTTGTTTGATATAGGCATATCAACAAGTAACGCGATTAACAACATGATGCGTGGAATAAATCCGGTAGAATGTGGCGGTGTTGAAGAAAACGATAATGGGAATGGTTCTTTAATGAGAGTTCTCCCATTGGCATTTGTTAGGGATAATTATAGTAGTCAGGAATATGTGCGTTTGATAGAAGATGTTTCATCGGTTACTCATGGACATAACAGATCCAAGCTAGCTTGTATTATTTATGTTTTGTTTGCGTCTAATCTGTATAGAGGTATGGAAAAAGAAGAGGCACTAGATAGTGCAATTCGAATAGTTGTTGATGAGCAATCCGAAAGATATAAAAGTGATTTTGAACACTATAAGTTTATTTTCAATAAAAAAGTGATTGATTTTGATAGAACGCAAATTAAATCCACAGGATATGTGGTTGATACATTAGAAGCCGCCATATGGTCATTTTTTAATAGCAAATCTTATAAAGAAGTTGTACTAAATGCAGTAAATCTAGGAGGAGATACAGATACAATTGCTGCTATTGCTGGGGGGATTGCAGGAATATACTATGGGTATAATGGTGTTCCTAATTTGTGGATTCAGAATGTAGCTGAAAAAGAAAACATAGCAGATATATGCGATAATTTTTTTGAAAGGTATAGCAAATAGGAAATATCCTAATACACAGATTATGTAGTATGTAATTATAATGAAACGATGGAGGAATTGTATGGAAACAGCAAAAGAATTTCTTTTAAATGCTGAAATTGCATTCACGAACAAACAATACAATGAATCACTTGGTTGGTTTAAGAAAGTTTTGAATGAGGAGCCTAGTAATGTATATGCTTTATCAAAAGCAGGTGCGATATGTGTTCCACTTGGACTGTTTGAGGAAGCATTATTATACTTTGGTCGTGCCAAGGAGTTAGATCCTAATAATGGCGATAATGTATTTAACTATGCGAATGCCTGCTTTTTTAACAAGGATAATGTTACGGCTTTTAGAGAATATGTAGAGGCTGAGAAAATTGGATGTAGTGAAGATGTAATTCCAAGACTTTATTATCAAATGGCATTGTTGTGCAGTATGAGACAAGATATCAAGTCTGCTTTGGTTTATTTTGACAAGTGCGAGAAGTCTGATAGGGAAGGGTCTATTGTTCTGACACCTGATTTTATATCTGAAAAAATGAAAATTTATATGGTGTTAGAAGATTATAGCAATGCAGAAAAATGTGCAAGACAGTTAATAGCCGCAAATCCAGCTGATTTCAGAAGTTACATGATTTGTTTTAGCATAATAATGGCAAAGAATGATTATAAGAGTGCTGAAAAAATACTTAATGATGCTGACGAATATGCAAAACTAAATCTTAATGATAAACAAACTCTTTTGTTACAGTATTCTGCTCTTTATGCAGCAATGGGAGATGATGATACCGAAAATAAGAGAAAATACTATAATAAAGCAACTGAATTATTAAAAGAACAGCAGAAAAAATCTGGATTATCTTCAGAACAAAAAGTTAATATATTAATGACATTGTCAGAGATATGTATGAAATCTGAGAGTTATACTGATGCTTTAGAGTGTTTAGACAATATTTTAAAAGGTAGTAATAAATCAAATATAGTTCAGAAAGATATTTCTAGTGGAGAAGTATTAGAATTAACGCCAGATGAAATCGAAAGAATGATAGAACAAGATATGATGATAATCCAAAACCAGATAGATAACGGAGAAATGGATTCAGAAATGGGAGCATATGCTGAAGTTGATTATGATGAAAATGGCGCATTGGTACGATTTTACGATGATTCAGTGTTTGCAAGTCTAAATATGATTACGCAAGATAAAAGGTCAGTAAATACAGAGCAGAATGATGATGTGGCGGAAAAATACGAGGTGCCTTTGGAAATAAGAGAAAAAATATATTTCTTATATCTATCTTGTTATTTGGCAATGGATGATTATAAAAATGCAGATATTTATGCTACAGTACTTAAACATAGTTCAAACAAGTATTACAATTATTATGGTCTATATAGTACAGCAATGCTTTATAGGAAGGTTAATGGAGATACTGAAACCGCCAGACACAAATACACAGAAGCTATAGCATTCTTTAGAAATAAATCATTTGCGGATCATTCAGATACATTGGCAGTTATCTTTAGAGCTAGGTTGTACGCAGAAGAGGGGCACTATGAAAAGGCAAGAGAATTAGGACATTTGCTTGCTGAAGCTGATAAGGAAAGTATATATTCTTATGTTGAGCAGTGTAGAAAATAAAAAGACTCAAAATAAAGGTGGTGGTGATAAAAATGTCTGCAATGGATACAGTTTTTTCACAAGATATAGTCCTTGATGAAGAAGCCTTTGATAGGGCTATAGAAGATTTTGCTTCTTTGAGTGAACAACTAAAACAACTTAGAACAGAGATTGAAGATACATTAAATGGTTTGAAAAACGGATTTAATACACCGGCTGGAGTAAAATTTATTAATTCGTGTGAAAAGAATCTTTATGAGCCGTTAGATGCCCAAAAGTTGGTGCTAGATCATATATCATCAACTTTAGCAGAATCAAAGCAAGCATATTCATCAGTGTTTGCTGAGTATGAAAACCTAAAAAATGCAATCAATAATGCAAACAATTAAAGGAGGAATCATTTTATGTCATCAATTTTAACTCATGCTATTATTAGCAACGCAACAGAAAAAGTGGACACATATGTGTCTACGGCTAATGGTTTGTACGATGAATTGTCAGGAATCATTACTACACTTACAGGATCAAATTTTACTGGAGATGCATCAGACGGATATGGTGTATTCTATACAGAGAAGGTGGTGCCTGCGATTACGGAGAATTTAACTGATCCATCTTCTTCATTGACTGCAAGCATTAAGAGTATGCTTGCAAGCATTCAGACACAGTTGTTAGATACAGTTGATCCTAATTTAGGTGATAATAATAAGAATCCAGGAGCACAAGGCTAATATAATAAGTAAAGGAGATTACGGAAATGGCAGATATTGTTTTTAAGTATGTTGAGATGAGAAAAGCTGTAGAGGATATCAAGACAGTTGCAGGCAAATATAAGACAGCAGCGACAACTCTTGAAACAGATTTCTTGGCATCTATCACTGAGTGGGAAGGTGAGAGTAAGGAGGCTATGCAGAAATTTATTTCAGGACCTGTAATGGAATATATGAGAGATACAGTGCCACAGTTATTGGAGTCTTTGGCTGATTTGTTGGCAGCAAATGCGGATCAGATGGAAAGTGCAGATCATCAAATAGCAGAGAATATTCCTACAACATTAGGATAAGTGTGGATGGATTATTTTGCCCGGGAGGTATTTATGGATAAAAAAATAGAAAACATAAATATTGAAAAGAATAAAGAGCTTTTTGAATATGAAATGACAGAAGTTATTTTAAAGCTTAAAGGTGAGTTTGCTTCATTCTCGGGCGATGGAACTATGTTCGAAGATAGTAAAGTTACAGATGAAGATTTAAGGATGGAGCTTCATCCTCTACAAGTGGTTAAAATTGATAAGTATAGAGGTGAAGTTCCATCTATTAAAAAATTTCCTACAGTAAAGATAAAAGACATAGTTATAAACTCTGAAGGAAAAAGTGAATCGGTAATACAGTTTGATGGTATTGAGAAAATACAAATTAAAGATGTAAAAAAAGAAGATATTCGTATATCGATTCCTAAAACAAATTACAGATTTGATGGGATGAATTTAAAGGATGTCGAGATTGCTTCTGTAGAGGAAGACGTCAAACTAGCAACAATTGTTCCTAATGTGAATACTAATTATGCCGAACTAGGTGATGTTGAAATAATAAAAAGGAAAGTTTCTATTCCTAAAATAAAATATGACTTTAAGAAATTGCAATTAAAATTAAATAAATGTTCTGAAATAAGAAGAACGGGATTTAAAGCGGTACCTAGAATATTGCTTTCGTGGGATGCCTCACTCGGAAAAGTAAAAAGGTTTGTTATGCCTATTCATAATATTCCTAGAATAGATGTTGGTTTGAAGAAAGAAGATTTCGCAGTAGAAATTAAGAAACCAAATATAAAAGTCGATATGCCTAGCATAAATTATCCAAGTTTGATGGTTGACTCGGTTAGGGTAGGTAAGATTAGGATTAATGTTCCAAGTACAAGTATAGAGTGCAAGTATGAAAAAACAGAAAATAGAACAGAATTATATCATTTAAAGACGAATGTTCGTAGGCCTAATATTGGCAGATTAGAAGAAGGAGTTACCCATAAATTGAACATAGATGGGATAAATCAAATAAGACCAAAGCCTATCTGTATAGAATCGATTAGTAATCGACGGATAGTAATAGATGTTCCTAGTACGGATATTACAGCATTAGGAACAGATTCCGAATTTATTTTACATAGAAAGAAAAATGTGATTTCTGAGATGCCTAAAGTGCCAAAAATAAAAAGATGCGTTATAGCTGAATATAAACCTTCACAAAAAAAGCTAGTGGAGGTAAAGGTGCCACATTTTAAGAAAAAACAGTTAACAATAAATACAGTTGAAGTTAAATCATTGCGTAAGGTTGAATTGCCAGGTAAACCAGATGTGGATGAAGATATTAGTAGAATAATTTCGTTGGTAACAAATAAGCAATGATAAGAGGTGATGATGAATGGAAAATAATAAATTGTTAATAGGTGTTCAGTTCACCAATGAAGTTTCGACGGGAAAATTTGAACATTACAATATAGAATTATTTGTTCCTAGGGATATTATGCTTAGTCAATTGCTTGAGGGAATAAAGTATGGATTGAAGAAATGTGTAGAAAATGGTGTTAAAAATAGTGATGTATATGAACAATGTAGAGGCGTTTTTTCTCAAACAATCTCTAAAACAGCAGTAGATGAAAATGGAAGGCAATATCTTACACATGTAACATTTACATCGTTTGATTTTAACAAAGCTGATGGTGTTATAAAAAAAGGTGATAGATGCACATTTTATGTAGATGAATTAGTAAGATCAATTTGCGAATTGGGATTTATAACATCCAGTCGAATTATATTTGATTTATCAGGACATTTTCAAGCACAAGGCATGCTTGATACATCAAATCTTATCGATGCATTTGATCCGAACAAATCGGATAGTATATTCTTTCCTGAATACAATATAAGCACACGACAGCTTTATCGTTTTGATGAAAAAACAGTGGAAATAATTGATCCGACAGAGCCACCCAAAAAGAACAACAATAGTCTTTTTGCGATGTTGCTTCCATCAATAGTGTCTATCGGAGTTTTGCTCGCTGTAAGGGTGGTTATGATGAGCACAAGTGGTTCATCTAGTATTTCTATGATATTTTTAAGCGTTGCAATGGGTGTTACAGCTGTAATAACTACGAGTATATCTTGGAAACGACAGAAAAAGGCTTATTCGGATGACTTAAAAGATTGGCGTAATCAATATGAAGACTATATTGATAATTTAATAAAAGAAATAAAGGTTCGACAAGAGAAAGACACAAAAAAACTGAATGAATTATATCCAGATGTGACTTCGTTAATAAATCCAGATGAAAACGGTGTATATTCTTTGAACGAACGATTATATAGTAGGTCGGAAAATGATGATGACTTTTTGACATTTAGATTGGGTAATTCTAATGATGTAGAAAGTATTTTTAAAATTAAGGGTAATGATAAAAATGTCGTGTTTTCGTCATCATATTTTGATATAGTAACAGATAATAGCCAAAACGATAGGTTAAGACTCTTTTTGAGGGAGGAATTACGAGGTAAAAAAAGAGAAGGAAAAGAAAATCTATGCAAGCTACCTATAACAATTTCTCAAAAATATGGTAGGTTGAAGAATGCGCCTCTTCTATATTCGCTGAATACAAAAAAGAGTCTCGGTATTGTCGACTATCATATTGATGAAGATATGTCATATGGCCAGCATTTGATCTCTAGAATGGTTTTTGAGTTATGCTATTATCATTCATCAGAAGATTTACAATTTGTAGTTTTCTTTAAAGAAAAGAATCAGTGGAGTGATATCGAAAATACTATTAATAAATATAAATTCATGCCTCATTTTAGAGGTTTATTTGACGATAAATCGCAGTTTGTTTTTGATGGAGAAAGTGCTAACTTAGTATTAAGTAATCTACTTACAATAGTTGGGAATAGAAAAAATAATTTGAATTCTGGTGCTGTTGACAAAAAGCCTCGTATAGTTATGTTGGTGTTTGAAGAACACGGTCTAAAAGAGCATGCATTTGCGGAATTTTTGCCAAAAGTACCTAACTCAAATGAAAGTATCGATAATGAAATAGGATTAACATTTGTATTTGCGAAAAAATATAAAGAATATTTGCCAACATACTGTGATGATGTTATTTCCGTTGAAGGGAATACTATTCAATTGATACCACATAGCAATATAAATTTGGCAAAGAAATTCTTTTATGATAATGGTGCTATTTCAAATTGGCAATCGTTTTATGTCGATTACACAAGAAAACTTGCTAGGGCATTTAGATTTTTGGCTTCAATTTATTATGCTAAAATTGCTCAAAACGGCAAGGTGCCATCAAATGTTGGAGCATTTGAACTTTTTAATGAAGATAACGATGATTTAAATAATGTAGTTAAAAAGAATTGGGGTATTGGATGTAATAGAGAACAAATGGGTGTTACTAAAACATTATCAGTACCAATTGGAAAAACTGAAACAGGACTTTCTTTTTTGGATTTGCATGAAAAAGGTGACGGTCCACATATGCTAGTTGCAGGTACTACAGGTTCTGGAAAGACAGAAACTGTTATTACATATTTAATAGGTCTTTGTATGCACTATCGACCAGATGAACTTAATCTATTATTAGTGGATATGAAAGGTGGAGGTTTTACTAAGCGCATTGGTCATCTGCCGCACGTGGTAGGAGCGGTAACCGATGTTGATGGTGATGAAAATGGCACTGGAGCAGAGTATATGTTAGGTCGCTTTTTGTATGCTATGAAAGCAGAAATTAAACGTCGAAAAGTTCTGTTTAACAAGCTATATGTAGATAATATAGATTCATATATAGAGGCTTGCAATAACATTGAGGAGCATATTAAACAAAAAAAAGTGCATGGAGATGCGGCAAATGAATTGAGGGAGTTAGCTAGAAATTGCAAATTGTCACATTTGGTTTTGGTAGTAGATGAATTTACAGAATTAAAACGCTTTTCAAATGAGAATAACGATATAGATTTTATGGGTGAGATTACAACCATAGCACGTGTTGGTCGAAGCTTAGGTTTTCACATTATCCTTATATCTCAGAATATTGAAGGTGCAATTAGTGAAGATATACGTGTGAATTCAAGAGCAAGATTGTGTTTGAAAGTGGCTACTCGTCAAGCTTCAAAGGATATGATTGGAACGGACTTGGCGGCATCACCTTATATGCCTGGAAACGGAAGAGCCTATCTTTTAGTAGGTACGGGTTCTAAGTTTGAGTACTTTCAGTCTGGATATTCAGGAGCTGGAACAGAGGAAAGTATACCGGTTGAGATTACTTTGGCTAATAAATGTGGTTTGTATGCGACTTTTTATAATTCAGACAAGGATAATGAAAAAATAATTAAAAAACGTTCTGAAATGAAAGTATCAGGAAATGCAAAAACACAATTAGAAGCAATGACGGAAGCCATATGTAATATATATGCCAACAATAGAAGAGAGGTTTGTGAGCCACATTTGGTATTTAGAACTCCGCTTCCTACTAATGTATATATGGATAGCAACCATAGGATAGTTGATATTAGCAAGAAAGGAGATAAGTGATATGAGCATTATGAGTGAAGAGTTTGATACTTTGTTTGGTGACAAAGATGCTTCTGACTTACAGGTGTTTGACGTAAATGTTGCTATGGGAATTTACGATGCACCTCAAACACAAGAGCAGCCCATTTTTTACTTAAATCCGTATAAGAGTAATACTGTTATTCTTGGTGGAACTATGACCGGCAAAACAACATTTATTAAAACATTGTTAGTACGACTGCATGAGAAACAAAGAAGAGGTCCAAAAGAAAGCATATACATAATAGATTTTGGAGGAAATATTGGAAAATATGGTGCGCTAGAGAATGTCTGTGCGTGCTTCGATAATTCTAACGAAGAGAATATTAAAAGAATATTTAAAACTTTAGAAAAAAAAATAGTGGAGAACGCTGAAACTCTAGGCAGTAGTAGTTATTATTCTGTGTTGAATAGTTCGCCTGATAAATGTCCAGCACATATCACATTAATTATTGAGAATATAAATTCGTTTTTGCTAGATGGAAGATATTCTACATATCAAGATAAACTGTTGAAATTATGTAGGGATGGCATATCGAAAGGTCTTAATGTGGTACTGACTGCAAATGACATGTCTGGGATAGGACGCTTATTAACAAATTTTGGACAAAAGATTGCATTTGAAATGCCAGCTGACAGTTATTTTGAGATATTTAACAGCAAAGTTAATAAGCCAATGAGACTGCCGGGAAGAGGACTAGTCAATATTGATAATTCAGTATATGAATTTCAATGTTTTCTTCCTTTTGCAAAGGATGAAGAAATAGATATCTTTTTGGAGCATACAAAAACAGGAAAAAATAAAGATGTTTTAGCATCTTTTGGAACTGAGCTTACATTGGATAATTATAGACAATACTTAACAAGTAGTTTTCAGCATGATAAAGGAGATCAATTAGCCTTTTTGGGAATAGATTACTATGAACACAGACCTATTTGTATTAATTTAAAGGAGAGTAGGTCTATTGCAATATATGGAAAAAGACAGTTTGGTAAGACGAATTTGCTGAAAAATATATTGAGAGAAGTCTATAATAATTATAATAATGCTAGGATTGTATACTTTGATGATGGACGAAAGGAACTTGAAAAGGTCTATGGTTCTAATTCTAGAGCAGGTATCGAAGAAATTTACTTGAGTGGTGGCATTGAAGAATTTAAGTATTATTTAAGAAATACTGGATATGTACGCAATCGAAGTGTTCCTATGCCAGAACAACAAGTGGAAGGAAATCAGGTTGTAAATGTTGAAACTCCGTTTACCATCTTTGTATTACAGAGTAAAACATTATTTCAAAGGTCTGAAGATATCAATTTTTTGATGTCTAGAGCTATTCCGGAAATGATAAGTAGTGCAGAAGAAAAAGGATACTTATTTATATTTTCTGATGTAAAAGTAGTGTCGGCTCCAGATGTAAGAGCAGCATTCAACAATTGTATATCTACGGCTATCTTATTAGACAATATAGGAGATTTTGTTGCTGACAAGGGAAGTCAGAATAAGTCGGTATTTGGTGAAATGGAAGCACGAGAACTGAAAGCAGAATTTGCTAAGTGTTCAGTTGGAGATGGCTATTATTATGATGTCGAGGCCGATATTCTTCAGAAAGTGAGATTTCTAAAATATTGACGAGAGAGGTGGATGTATGCAAGATAATGGATATGTTGTGTTAGATACGAAGGCCTTTGATGCAGTTATAGAAAAAAAGGACGATTTTATTTCAAGGTATGATGCACTTAATAGTGAATATGATCGTATAGTAAATACTTTATTGAGTAATTGGAAGGGAAAAGGAGCTAACGCATTTAAAAAGGATGCACAGACTGTTAAAACAAATATTGTAGGAATATACGATATACTAAAAATGATGTGCGATACATTAACAGATTGTAGAGCAGTTTTTTCTGAATGTGATACTGCGTTAGGAGAATATAATCGTGAAGCTAATTCAGAGAAAAAGTAGTAAGGGAAGAGGTGAATCAATAAGTGTCAAATTTATTTGAAGGGTATAAGATTGTTGTTTTGGATTCGACCTTTTTTAGTACAAGTTTTACAAAAGAATTGAAAGAAAGTTTGAGTAAGACAAAAGTATATGTATCCGATACTTTTAACATCGAAATTGAAGAGTACAGACATGTGCTTTCGGATGAAAGAAAGAGGATTTATAGTGAGAATTTTGATTATATTAATAAAAATATAATCCTTAACACAATGAATTTTAGTTCGACAGGTGGGAAAGCTGACAAATTAAATAATGACATTTGGGGATTGATTAATTTAATGGCTGAAGCTATTAAGGATTCAAATGCAAAAATAGCAATTATTACTGCCAACCGAGTTTTAATGGAAAAAATAATTCTTTATGGGATAAATGTAGATTATTATGATCTTAATAAACAGATGTTTGTTTATAAAAAAGATTATTCGGCTATGAAAAATGCTATCTCTTTTCACGAGATGACTTCGACTGGAAATCCAAATGATGTAAGAGCAACTGAAGGCTCAATAGTTTATTTGAACAATAATAGGTCTGTTGTTTTGGGTGAAGAAATCACATCAGGTCTTGAAGCAACACTTTATGCCGTGAGCAGTGATAAGTCACGTATAGTTAAAGTTTTTAAGAAGGATAAACTTAGCGCAACCAAATTAAAAAATATTCGTACAATAGCCGGTATAGACGATGATTTAAAGATAGAGTGGGCTAAGTTTCCTCTAGAAGTGGTCTATTTTGACAGCTCACGGAAGACACCGATTGGATTTATTGAAAATCGAATCTCAGCTGGAGAAAATTTGGATGATAATCCATTATATTTTGGAAATCCGTTTAGCATAGACGAGAGCTATTTGAATAAAAAAATATCATACAGCATTGATATTTGCTTAAAGGTGGTTAGACAGATTTGCTATTTGAATTCATATGGTTTTTTCATTTCAGATTTTAATATGGGAAATTTCGCAGTATCACAGATGTCGTCTGATATGATTCAGATGTGGGATACGGATAGTTTTGGATATCTTAATTTTTTTGGACGATATTTTTCGCCCGAATATAAGGAATGTAAAAATCATACCCCATATGATATCAGTAAGAAAGAGGGGGCAATTGCTATTAGCGAGGATGCTTTACATCAATTTGTTTTTAAAGTGTTAGCTTTAGGAGATTCGCCAATTTCTGAATTTAAGAAAACCTTTAAATATGATAACAGTGAATACGCTAGTATTGTAAGAAAGTCTTTTTTTCCGTCAAATATATGGAATTATTTAGCTGATGTATTTAGAGGAAATAAAGAACCCTCGTCGGAAATGCTACTATATGAGTTATCTACGGCATTAAAAAGATTGAAACAGCATCCAAATGAGGACAAGTCAGCAAAGGAATTGTTTACCGAAGCAATACCAGGATATATAGATGGTTTGAATAATAGTGCGGCATTAATTGAGCCAGAACCAGTTAGTAGTAATACAAATTATCCAGGAACTGGACCAAATACAACTAATGTAGCTTCAGGTATGACAAATCAGCAAGACCCTATAAAAAAGAATAGCTCAGAAAAAAGATTTTTTAATATTGTGATATGGGTGGCATGGGTGATTATAGTATATTTTTTATTTGCTTGGTTTGGACGGCATGAACTCCCTTGGGAAACAGATGTTTGGAATTTTATTTTTAACAATCAGACACAAACAGAGTCAACAGAAGATACTGATGAATCATCACAAACAAGCTCAAAAAATGATGTTAATAATAATCATCATATGAGTGAGAATAGTGATAACAAAGTGGTTTGCTATGTTTTGGATGACATATACACTGTAAAATTGAATTGTTAGTTTGTTTTGACTTGGTAAATTAAAAAATACAATACACATAAAAGGAGAAATTTATTATGGCATTTGATCAGATTCAAGGATTTACAACAACAAAGAGACTTCCGATAGTATTTTGCTTGGATGTATCTCCGTCTATGGGATGTAAAAACGGAAACAACAGTTCGTCAATGGAACTTTTGAATGCGGCAGTAACTAATTTTGTAAGTGAAATTAAGAAAGACCCTAAAGCAAAGTCTTCTGCAGAAGTTGCGTTTGTGACATTTAGTACCAATATAGACATGGACACAGCTTTTACTCCTGTTAATCAGCTGACAGTTCCAGAGTTTAAGTCTGTTGAAAAAGGTGGAACTAATATGGCACAGGCTGTACTTAGATCAATTGAGAAGATTGAAGGTGAAAGAAACAGACTAGAAAATGCAGAGATAGGATATTTTGCACCGTTCTTAGTATTAGTTACAGATGGTAACCCGGATAAAAATGATGATCCTAATGCATACAATAGAGCTTTAGCCGCAGTGAAAAAACACTGTGATTCTCATATTGGTGCCCAAGAAATAATAGTTCCATTCATTATTGGTGTTGGAGAAAATATTGATGCAGAAACACTGAATGCTTATGCGAAAGGTTTTACAAAGGGCTATTTTTTAATTAGAGGAAATGCAGCTAGAGCACGTAATTTTAATAAAGTATTTCAGCTTATTGGTAATAGTACAAAGAAGAGTATTCATTTGAATGGAGATGCTTCGGAGATATTAAGTACTGTACAGAATGATATGAATGACTTGTTATCCGATCTTGCTGGAGAATAATGGATGCGAATTAAGAGATGTAATATCTTGGAACTCAATAGGATGCCATTACTTTTTTGCCTATGCTGTTTCTCTGTATGGAAGAGAGAAAGTGGTAATGTTAAACAAGTATGGAGAAATGTAAATGGTTATATTAGAAAGGTAGGTGACTAATCTATGGGGGAATGGCGATATGCGTCATATAAACGAAAAGGATTATCGCACTTTAAGGACGGGACAAACTGTCAAGATAATACTTGTGTAGTAGAAACGGAAAATTATATTGTTGCAGCATTAGCAGATGGATTAGGATCTTTAAAATATTCTGAAATTGCCTCTGATGTTGCTACAAAGTCTATATGTAAAGCATTTGAGGGTATTAATTGTTCAAAGAAGGAACTTTCAAGTTTTTTATTACAGTACGTAGTAGATAACATACAACACGAGGCAGAGGCAAGAGGTATTGCTCTGAAAGAGATGGATTGTACTTTCGTGTTTGTTTATATTAACAAAAATGAATCGGAGGCAATAATAGGTAGATTAGGCGATAGTGCAATATGCGTTTTCGGGGAAAATTATTCAATTGCCTTGAATGATGGCAACAAATCTGCAAATGGAACAAGTGCGGTATTGGATAGAGATGCAATAGATAATTTTACGATTAATTTCATTGACTACAAGAAAGAAAAAATAAAAGGTTTTATTTTGTCATCTGATGGTCTAGAAAATATTTTGTATATGAAGGGCTCCAATAGTGTTAATAAAGCTGCAGAGGAATATTTCAACACCCTTGTAACTAGTGCGTCCCCAGAAGCAGAACTTCGACAAAAAATATTTGAGTTGGTAAAGGTGCCGGGGTCACCATTTGATGATGATATTAGTATCATAGTTATCGGATGTAATGATGAGCCAATATCTTTGCCAGAAGATGCTACATGGCTTTGTAAATGCGGATGCAGAAATCCATTGTATGCTACATATTGTATAAAGTGTAATAGTGATTTTACTATTTTATATGAAAATGTAAAGTTCAAAGAGCATGGTGGAAAGGCAGCATTTTTTAAAAAAATAAATCAAAATCCAGAAGAAGAAAAAAAATGGCTAGGTATTGAAAAAAAAAACCATCTTTTGATATCAGAATCTGAATTAGTTTGTGAACAAAAGGTCGAGAATGGCATTGATATGGGAGGAGCATATTATAAACAATTTGATAATAATAACGAAACAGCATCACACAATAATAAAGAACCAAAGGAAACAGAGAACAAAAATAAACAGTCGAAGAAAAGAGGGAATTGTGCTTTTTTGATTTTGTTGGCGATTTGTTCATTAATGCTTGTTTCTTCTTTGTGCATATTCTTGAATATGTCACAGTCTATACAAAATAAAATAGATGAAATCGATAATCTTAAATTGGAAATTATACGTTTAAAAAATGAAAAAGAACAAAATGAGAAAACAAAAGAGATTGATGTGCTTGTCTTAGAAGATAATTCGTGCATACATTTAGATTTGGACATTTTTTACTGGGGTGAACTTGATGATCAAAATAAACCAAATGGAATAGGAATTATGAAAGATGGGAATACTTACTATGTTGGCACATATGATCATGGTAAAAAAAATGGCCAGTTCACGATAGTAGACTCCAAGGGGATTGAAACGGTTGAATATAAAAACGACAAGATGGTTGAAAGTACATCTTTGGAGAAAGCAACGCAAGAAGATCGTACTGGCGATTTGTAAATGGTCAATAACCCGTCATTTTTTTCTCTCCACAAAAATTGAGATAATCGTGAAAAGTGTGTGATTATTCCGGCGTTTTAGAGCTACTGAATCCGATACGCAGAGCCACCAAATCCGAGTGGCGGAGCCATGCGGAATCAAATGTCATTCCGATGTTCAGAGCCATATCCTACAATGAATTTACGGCAATTGTGCCGGACTCATTGAAAGGAGGACTCAGGATATCCAAAGAAAAACAAATATTGCTATGCTGTGCTTCCGGTTTCAGCCAGAGGAGAACGGCAGATACTCTCGGCGTATCACTAAACACCGTTTCTGCAGTAGTCGCAGCTGCAAAAAGGCAGCACATCAGTGCCCAAGCTGCTGAATTAATGGATGAGCCGGATCTCATCTTAAAACTGTTTCCGGAAAAGGCTTTCGAACTGACTCAGGAAATACCGGACTTTGACAAGATTCATAAAGAGCTACTGCGCTCAGGTGTTACTCTCCGTATTTTGTGGGATGAATACCGTGATGAATGCTTAACAGCAAAAAGGCCGCCGTACATGTACTCTCAGTTCTGTAAGCTGTACAGCGATTACGTCGATTAGCATCGTCTTACGATGCACCTCCAACATAAACCCGGTGATAAATGCATGGTAGACTGGGTCGGGACAACACTCTCCTTCTATGACACTGTCACTGATGAACCTTATACATGTTTTCTTTTCGTTGCTACGCTTCCTTTCAGTATGTACTGTTATGCAGAAACTTGTCTCACAATGAAGCAGGAAGACTGGATTATTACTCATGTACATATGTATGAATACTTCGGTGGTGTGACTAGAATCCTCGTGAGTGACAACCTTAAAACGGGAGTCATAAGCAATAAAAAGAACGATGATCCTGTCATGAACCGCTGCTATCAGGAGTTGGCTGATTATTACAAAACAGCCCTTCTTCCGGCAAGAGTTTTGAGCCCAAAGGATAAGGCGGCCGTAGAAGGAGAAGTTGGCAAATTAACTTCTCACATCATCGTGAAACTGAGAAACAGAAGATGCTTCAGTCTCACTGAACTTAACACAGAGGTAAGAAAGCTTCTGGATGCTTACAACCGCAGAGATTTCCTGAAAAAAGACGGATCTCGTTATTCAGTTTTTACCAATGAAGAGATACTGTTCATGCAGACTCTACCCGGAATACCGTATGAATTCTCCTTGTGGAAAACAGTGACGGTTCAGCTGAATTATCACGTTGCCTTTGATAATCAGTATTACTCAGTTCCTTATGCATATGTCAGAAAGAAGGTCGATATCCGCAGTACGAAGAGTCTTGTTGAGGTCTTTTATCAGAATACCAGATTATGCAGCCATAGACGTTTGTATGGGCGAAAAGGCCAGTATGATACGAATCTGGACCACATGCCGGAGAATCATAAGCTCTACAGCGAGTGGAACAGCGAGCGTTTCCTCCATTGGGCAGGGAATATAGGTTCGTCTACAAGAGAAGTGATAGAAAAAATCTTTGCTTCTTATCGGTGAGACCATCCTTAAGATGCAGAAGATGCGTCTTCCGGCGATAATCCAGAACTATCGGGAACAGTTGGAAAACCCGGAAATGTACGACTATATGACTTTTGAAGAACGTGTCACTTTGATGATTGATGCGGAATACGGTTCCAGAGAGAACAACAAAATCAAGCGTCTTCTGAAACAATCCGGCATTCCGAATAGAACTGCTTACATGGAAGGAATCGAGTACCTCCCTGACAGGCATATGAACAAAGAAGTCCTTTCTCTGCTTCGGACATATGACTACATTCGCAAGGGGCTGAACGTTATGCTGATTGGAGCGACAGGATGTGGAAAGACATATATAGCTTGTGCTCTCGCAACAAACGCATGTCATCACGAATACAAGACTCTATACTACCGTTTGAACGAATTCTTTGCGGAACTGGAAACTGCAAGAATACAGGGGAAGTACGAAGAACTACTTGTTCGGCTCGGAAAAGTACCCCTCATGATACTGGATGATTTTCTGCTGCTACCAACAACCTCCGAACAACAGCGAGATTTGCTCATTCTGATGCGAGCAAGAGATGAGAACCAGCATTCAACTGTGCTATGTTCTCAGGTTTCTGTTCAAGGATGGCACGAACGCCTTGGGAGTGGTGGTGTAGCGGATACTCTTCTCGATAGAATCACAACAAATGGCTATGAGCTGAATATCGATGGTGACGTTTCAATGAGAAAGCGTCATAGCATGATTTAGTGTTCAAAGCATAAGTACAGCGGAGTCACCCTTTGGGTGGCTCCCAACTGCGGATAGCCGGCTCTGAATATCAGATGCAGTGGCTCTATTTTATCGGAATCGGTGGCTCTGCCACCACGGAATAATCAGACAGTAAGTTTACTCCATCGCTGTTTATAGGATATTAACAATTTACGAGGATTTCTTAAGATATTATATATACAAATTGTGAGTTGCCATAAGGGGCGCTAAAGAAGGCTTCCTAAGGTAGGGCATAGAATACACAGCTTGCATTCCTCCCTGAGATAGTGTGTAAAGTGGAAAAAGTGCGTTCAACTTTTCACACTTTTCACGATTATCTCAATTTTTGAGGAGAGAAAAAAGATGACGGGTTATTTACCATTTACTTTTGAGGAGAGAAAAAAGATGACGGGCTATTTACCATTTACTATTATACTGACATGACAAAAGTTCATATAAGTATAAAGTACATGGGTAAAGAATATAAATTGTTTTTATATGAGTCGAAGACAAAGTAGGATGTAAAAAAGAGGAGTCGCCATGAGCTATCCCCAAAAAAGTCCATTTTTATTGTATAACAAAATAGATGAAGATAGTTTTAGAATTCATAATATCCTAAATGCGAAGAGCTATCAGCTAAACTTAGAGTTTGTCAGCTTTCTTCGGCAGCTAAATGGGAGGCGAGATCCTTACAACATATTTCCCCAACATAGTCGATGGTATATCCGACAGCTTAATAGAGAACTGAAGCATTGCGAAATGTTAGCACCGAAAAAAAGTCTTGTGCGCCTTGGTTTTGACTGCTATATCTTTCCTCTGTTTTACTGCTATTTTGGAAGAATCGCCCAAAAGCTGGCTAAGCTTTGGAATTATTTTTTGTTGCTTGCTTGTATTCCTGTGCTTATTTT